>R14__coassemble_1178_pt1 | contig 13780 bp, 10 predicted proteins | sample R14__metabat2_low_PE_037 | metagenome-assembled genome bin R14
GCCGCAGCGGCATTCAGTCTTCTTGCCTCCGCAGCACCAAAGTCCAGAACTCTGAGCGTCAAGTCCCCGGACGGAGCGACAGAAGTCACCGTCACCGTCGCGGAAAGCATCAGCTATGATGTCACAAGAGACGGACAGACTCTGATGAAAGGTAACAAGGTCGCCCTCAGGCTCAGCGACCGGACTCTCGGGGAAAGCCCGGCAATAAAGAGCAGCAAGGTAAGATCCGTCAGGGAGACCATAAGGCCTGACTTCAAGCTCAAGTATGCAGAGGTGGACAACACCTACAATCTCCTCACGGTAGCATTCAAGGGCGGATACAGCATCCTTTGGAGAGTGTATGACGACGGAGTGGCATACCGCTTCGAGACCTCTCTCCCGGGGCAGGTCGAGGTGATGGAGGAGGTGGCAGACCTCAACATGTCAGGTGCTGCCTCGATTGTCGGGCAGGTCACCGACAGTTTCAAGACCTCCTGCGAGCAGAAGTACGAGAGGGTTGACGCCGGAGCTCTCGAGTCCAGAGGCGACATGTGGGAGCTCCCGTTCGTGGCAGAGTACCCGGGCATGAAGGTGCTGGTCAGCGAATTCGACCTCGAGGACTACCCCGCCCTGCTCATGAAGGCATCAGGCAAGGGCAGCCTCAGCGCGATCCATCCGAAGAGCCCGACCGCATTCGAGGATGACGACGACCGCACCGTGCGTTTCCTCGGGCAGACCGACTGGATCGCCAGCACCACAGGCACGAGAGCCTACCCATGGAGATACATGCTCATCACCAGCGATGACCGCAGGCTCGCAGAGAACCGCATGAGCGTAAGGCTCGCCCCGAAGTCAAGGCTCGAGGACACCTCCTGGATCACCCGCGGACAGACCACATGGGACTGGCTCAACGGCATTCCTTACGGTCCGGGCATCGACTTCAAGGGCGGCATCAATCTCGACACCTATAAATATTGCGCTGACTTCGCAGCAAAGAACGGCGTGAAATACATCCTTCTCGACGAAGGGTGGGCTCTGGACACCCGCAACCCATACGAAACCAATCCTGAGGTCCACATCCACGACCTGATCAGCTACGCCGGGTCCAAGGGCGTGGGCGTCATTCTGTGGCTTCCTTGGCTCACAGTGGAGAATAACATGGACAAGATGTTCGCGACATTCGAGGAGTGGGGCATCAAGGGGGTGAAGATCGACTTCATGGACAGGATGGACCAGTGGATGATCGATTTCTATGAGAGAGTGGCAAAGGAGTCCTCCAAGCACCACATCTTCGTGGACTTCCACGGTGCGTTCCACCCGAGCGGACTGGAGTACCGCTACCCCAACATCCTCACCTACGAGGGCGTCCGCGGACTGGAGTACTGCAGTTCCTGCACCCCTGACAACACCCTTTACCAGCCATACATCCGCAATGCTGCCGGTCCGATGGACTTCACTCCGGGCATGATGGACTGCCGTCAGCCTGAGGTCTACAGCGGCGGACGCCCTATGACCCCTGCAGTCGGCACGAAGTCCTCGCAGCTTGCACAGGTGGTGGCGTTCGAGACCGGCCTGCAGATGCTTGCCGACAACCCTTGCCGATACGACATGTACCCTGAGTGCAGGGACTTCATGTGCGGGGTGCCGGTGGAATGGGATGACACGAAGGTGCTCGCCGGAGAGATGGGCCTCTACTATGTAGTAGCCAAAAGGAGCGGGGACACCTGGTACATCGCCGGCCTGAACAACTCCACCGCGCGCGACGTGACCGTGGACCTGAGCTTCCTGGGAGATGGTCAGGACTGGAAGATCACTGCATTCACAGACGGTCCTGTAGCCGACCAGATAGCTATGGACTACCGCTGCACGGAGTCGGGCGTGCAGGGCGGAGCTTCCCTGAGCATCCATATGGCACGTAACGGCGGATATGCCGCAGTGCTCACCAGATAAGCGAGGGCTAATAGATCTTGTGCTCGAGGCTCAGATACTCGTCAAACAGATCCAGACAAGCTTCACGGTCTACTTCCTGCATGTAGTCGTGAAGCTTTTCTCTTCCCGAAAATATGCCGTCGAACTTGTCATCACGGAAGCCGATGCGGCCGTTGTCTGCAATCGTGCATCCGTAGTAGATATGGCGGATATTAGCCCACATGCAGGCACACAGGCACATGTGGCAAGGCTCTCCGGTAGTGTAGAGATCGCATCCCGAGAGGTCGAAGGTACCGAGGTTTTCACCGGCGTCGCGGATGGCGGTGACTTCGCCATGGCCCGTAGGGTCATTGTTCTTGAGCACCCTGTTGTGACCGCGTCCGACGACGACCCCGTCCTTGACTATTATGGACCCGAACGGTCCGCCGTGGTGGGTGTGGATACCGGTCCTGGCCTGTTCGATGGCCATCTGCATATATTTGTCTCTTGCTTCCTTTATCATGATGTGAAGATTTAATTTGAGACAAATATAAGATTTAAATGGTATTTTTGTAGAAACGACATTGAAACATGAAGACCAGACTTCTCGCTTTTCTCCTAGCGCTTTCCATTTCAGCAACCGCTTTTGCCCAGGACCGTCCTGCCGCATACGACCTCCAATGCGAGGCGATGACTTCACCTCTGGGCATAGACTCCCCCGACCCGCACTTCAGCTGGAAGTGCAGGGAGGTCCAGAAGACCTGGAGGGTGCAGGTGGCATCGGGCGAGGAGCTGCTGACTTCGGGTCGCGCCGACCTGTGGGACAGCGGTGAGCAGGCCGGCAGCACTTCCGTGATGGTGCCGTATGCCGGCAAGCAGCTTCACTCCAGGCAGCTGTGCTGGTGGAGAGTCTGCGTCAACGGGCAGTGGAGCGAGCCTGAGAGGTTCAGCATAGGCATCATCGGAGACGACAGCATGGGCGGAGAGTATATCGGCGCCCTTCCGGGAGAGTCGCCCATCCTTTATACCACCTTCACTGTCAGGGATGCCTCCCGCACCACCTTCCTGCACATCAACTCCCTGGGCTATCATGAGGCCTACATCAACGGGCAGAGGGTATCCGAGAGCGTGCTTGCTCCGGCCGTATCCCAGCTGGACAAGAGGTCCCGCATCGTCACCTATGACATCACTCCCCTGCTGCACAAGGGGCAGAATGACATAGCCGTATGGATGGGCAGGGGCTGGTACATAAAGGACAGCTTCTACGGTGCAGCCTATGACGGTCCGCTCCTCAAGGCATGCGTGGACGCTCAAAGCGGGGGCGCATGGAATACCATACTCACGACTGACAGCAGCTGGAAGGGAGTGAGCAGCGGCTACTCCTACATCGGGGTGTGGAACCATGGAGGATTCGGAGGCGAGAGGATAGATGCAGGCGCAGTGCCTACGCATCTGAGCGCCGCAGCCCTGGACAGGATGTCGCCTGTCAAGGTCACCTCCGTCGAGGTGAGCGGAGTGGAGGCCACGCCGCAGATGTGCCCGTACAACATATTGAAGGAGACAGTCAGCGCAGTGAGCGTGGAGCCATGGGAGCTCGGGGAAGGATGGCTCGTGGACATGGGCAAGGTGATGAACGCCCAGACAGAGCTGCACCTGAGGGGCTGCCATCCCGGCGACTCCCTGAAGATATACTACATCGACAACATGTACTGCAAGAACCTGGATGACGACTGGGGGCCGGACATGATAGTCTGTACCGGTGACGGGGAGCAGGACGTGTTCCGAAGCAAGTTCAACCACCACGTGTTCCGCTACATAGTCATCGAGGGCGTCTGCGACAGGCCGGCACAGCAGGATGTGCTGGGGCACAGGTTCGGTGCCATACGGAGGAAGGGCGGCTCCTTCCACAGTTCCGACCAGGACCTGAACCGCATACACGACATGCTCGCCTACACGATGGACAATCTCGTGTTCAGCGGCTACATGGTCGACTGCGCATCCATCGAGAGACTCGGCTACGGCGGGGACGGCAACGCCTCCACCCTCTCCCTGCAGACGATCAGCGATGTCGCCCCTGTCTTCCTCAACTGGCTGGAGGCATGGGAGGACACCATCGGAGAGGACGGGCACCTCAGACATGTGGCACCGAGCCCATGCAACGCAGGTGGCGGCCCGTACTGGTGCTCATTCATCGTGCAGGCCCCATGGAGGACCTACATGTCGTACGCAGACCGGCGCCCGATGGAAAGGCACTACGACGCCATGCTGAAATGGATCTCATATGTCGACAAATACACCGTGGACGGCCTGCTGAAGCAATGGCCGAACGATGCGACTCGCAACTGGTATCTCGGCGACTGGCTGGCTCCGAAGGGCACTGACGTCACCCTGGAGGAATCGGTCGACCTGGTGGCGAACTGCGTTGTGAGCCAGAGCTACGGGGAGCTGATCCGGATGGCGTCCCTGCTCGGGCATGAGGATGACTCCAGGATGTTCAGGGAGAGAAAGATATCCCTTGACAGCCTCATACACAGCACCTTCTACCATGCCGACAAGGGCATCTACGGCACAGGTTCACAGCTGGACATGATATATCCCATGCTGGTCGGAGCAGTGCCGCAGGACCTGGTGCCTTCTGTCAAGGCAAAGCTCTTCGAGAGGACGAGGGATGTCTATGACGGGCATCTGAGCGTAGGACTCGTCGGTGTGCCGGTGCTCGCCGAGTGGGCAGCAAGGGAGAGGGAGGCTGATTTCGTGTATGGGATGCTCAAGCAGCGCAGCTACCCGGGCTACCTGTACATGCTGGACAACGGTGCCACCGCCACATGGGAAGACTGGGACGAAGGTGCCAGAAGCAAGCTGCACAACTGCTACAACGGCATGGAAAGCTGGTTCTATCAGGCACTCGGAGGCCTGGTGCAGGACGAACCCGGATTCAGCCATGTCACGATTGCGCCGCAGTACCCTGAGGGTCTCGACTGGGTAAGAGTGTCCAAGGACACCCCTTACGGGACCATCTATGTCCGCTGGGACAGGCTGGAGAGCGGCATCGCCCTGCATGTGGACATCCCGGCCGGAGTGACGGCAACCGTTTCAGGGCGCGAGGTGACGGCCGGATCGTATGATTTTGACATAAGATAGCATATGGACAGAAGACAGTTTCTCACACTTTCGGCCACGGGTCTTCTCGGGCTTGGTCTCACCCCCGCCGACGCAAAGGCCAGGAAGGACTGCGACTACAACATAGTAATCCTCGGAGACACCCATTTCGACACCGAGCCAGCCTCGGTCTACCACTCCAACTACAATGAGTCCGTCGAGTGGCTCAACAGAGTCCAGAGGGCCGAGTTTGCGCGCAACGGGGAGATGTGGCGGGACAGATGCCCGCGACTGCTCAAGAGGGCGGCATGCCTTGTGGACGACAACACCAGGATGGCGTTCCAGATGGGAGATCTCATCCAGGGCGACTGCGGCAGCGGCGAAGTGCATCGCAAGATGCTGGACGACGTGATAAGCAGCTTCAAGGGCGCTTTCGGAGGACTGCCATTCGTCACCGTGGTCGGAAACCATGACATCCGTGGCGTGGACGCATGGGAAGCCTACCACTCCTATATGCCGCAGAGGATGTCCGGCGAGCTTGGAAAGGAGATTTCAAAGACCACATTCGACTTCACGATTGGAGATGATGCCTTCATAGTGATAGACTTCAACGATCCGGACGATGCCGAGATAGAGAAGCTCCTTGCCGAGACAAAGGGAGCAAGGCACACCTTTGTCATAACGCACGGGCCGGTGTTCCCTTACGACAGCGCCAATGCCCGGTGGTTCCTGCACGGAGGGAAGTCCGAGGAGGACACGGCTGCAAGACGCCATTTCCGCAAGGAATTCGCACGCAGGAAGGCCATTGTCCTGGCCGGTCATTCGCACCGCACGGAACTCTTGGACTGGCACGGGGACGGCGGAAGGATCACCCAGATGGTGATGAACAGCGTCTGGTCCAAGGAGGAGTATGGGAAGTACACGATCGCCGCTCAAGGTGCCCGGAGCTATGGCGAGCTGCGTAAGAGCATGATCCATGACGACGGGTCGCCGGTCGCTGACGAGAGCGCCCTCTTCGGAGAGTATATCCCGGGCATCAGGCAATACATCCACTCCCTCTCGGCAGGATGTTACAAGCTCAATGTCGGCAGGAAGAGCGTCAGCGTGGACTTCTATGCAGGAGATTCCACATTCAAGTCGGCTGTATTTGAGCTGAGATAGGCCCCGCAGCCCTGGCTATTTCGCAGGGACGAATGGGGCTGAAGGGTCTCCTGTCCAGCGGTAGAGGCGGGCTGTGCAGCACTGGTTGCCACGGTCTGACTTGCCGTTTTCCGAGAACACGTACCAGCCGTCTCCAAGAGCGGACATGCCGGTGGATCCGTACTTGAAGTTCCACCCACAGAGTCCGGTAGGCTCATCCCTGAGGCCAAGGTCGGAGGTGGAGAGCTGCATCTTGAGAGCGGTGTCGTAGTCGCAGCCCTTGAGGCGCGCCTTGAACGGCTTCTGAGCCACATCAAAGGACATCAGGCTGTAGTTTGCGAACTGAGGCTTCTTTCCTTTGTAGACCGCCATGAAGACATTGCGGGTGTATGGGTCATACATCATGTTCTGCACTCCCCAGTCGGTGTTGCCGGTGTAGACATAGTAGCGTCCCAGCGGCTTGGAAGGGCCTTCGGTATGGAGGGTGCCGAACTCTACGGTGCGTGCTGTCTGCTTGAGGGTCTTGGGATTGTATGTGAGAATCACCTGATAGTCATTGTCGGTGCGGTCCACATCCCTGTAGATGCCATATGCCACATAGATCAGTCCCTTCCCGTCCTTCCTGGAGCCTGGCTTCGGGGCGTATGTGATGCCGTCGATACCTGAGCACCCGTAGCGGTGTTCCCTTTCCTTGCCTCCAGTCACCACCTTGGCGGTGTAGTCCTCGCACGCATCCTTTATGCAGGCTGTCCTGAGCACAGGATCGTTCTCCGGATCCATGCCCATTCTCGTGACCTTGTCCACATCGATGATGGCAATGTAGAAGGTGGACTGTGCCGCAAGGCCCACTCCAAGAGTGCTTGCTATGCCTTTCCCTATCGCATCATCCTTGCACTCGAGGCTGGCGTAGACCATGCCGTCCTCAGGATTGAGGGTCATGGCTCCGAGGTGGCCCTGGATGCGGTCGATCGAACCCACCGGGCGGCCCTGAAGGTCAGTCTTGAGAAATGATGTCGTGAAGGAGAAATACACATAGCCTTTCTCGAGGTCGACGGCAATGCCCTGGACATGGTTTTTCTGAGCCTCGGCATAGACAGTGTCGGGCATGCCGGCAGGACGCTGCTGGGCATATGAAAGGACAGTTGTGGCAGCGAGTATGGCTGCGAGAAGGATCTTACGTATGGTATTCATATCGGTCGTTTTGACAAAATTAGCAAAATGAACTTTCAATGTGGCAATTTAAATGGCTATATTTGTTGTATATGAAAAGAATACTCCTTATCGCAGCGGCGCTTCTCGCCCTCACGCTCGGGGCTGACGCCAGGAATTACGGATTCAAGAGCGCTGAGCAGCTCGCTTCCATGATCTCAGCCTCAGGGCATGAGATACTGGGCACAGACTCGTTCTACGGCTACGACCGTGTATCCTTTGATTTCGAGGGTCACAAGGCGTGGGTAGTGCTCCCGAAGAAAGGCACCGCAAGAGAAGGACGTCCATGGACATGGACCATGCAGTGGGCAGAGGCCTTTGTGCCGCGCACCAATGTGCCTCAGATGCTTGCTGACGGATACCACCATGTCACGATAGACACTTTCGACCACCGGATGGACGAGGAAGGACTCAGGATAAGCGCCGACTTCCAGAAGTTTCTGGTGGGCACCCTCGGGTTTGCCCCCAAGGCCAATCTCATAGGCATGAGCTGGGGAGGATTTTTCTCAGTCCGCTACGCTTCGAGATATCCTGACTCTGTCAGGAAGATATACCTCGATGCTCCCCTTCTGAATTTCGACGGGTTCAACCCTGAGAGCATAGGCCCATGGAAAGACCGTGAGCCGGCTGAAGGGTGGTCCTCATGCGCCGAAATGCCGGTCAACATGGCCGGAAAGATCGCTTCCGCAGGCATTCCGGTGCTGATTGTCTACGGCGGGCAGGACCAGACAGTCCCTCCCGGACTCAATTCCGCAATCTTCATTGAGAGGCTCCGTAATGCCGGCGCCTCGGTCAAGGACATCTTCCGAGGGGGCTACGGCCACCATCCGCACGGTATAGAACTCGACGACCTCACGATCAAGGAATTCTTCGACAGATAGAGACAATAAAGGGCGCCCCGGATCGGGCGCCCTTGCCTATTCTTATGCTTCGTTGCGTTTTTCCTTTGCTCTCGTGAGCTTCTCCTTCATGAGGTCCACGCACTCTGTGATTGCGTCCTCGAAGGTCTTTGCGCCGCGCTCGATCACCATCTGCTCTCCTGGAACATGGATTTGGAGCTTGGCTTCCTTTGCGTCCTTGGAGAGGGAAAGTGTCACCTCTGCTGCGCCTGCTCCGTCATGGAACTTTTCAAGTCTTGCGACTTTCTTCTCGATAAATTCAACCAGTTTCTGGTCTGCATCAAACTTGAGGGTCTTGATCTGGATGTCCATTGTTACCTCCGTTTTTTGCCCTTGGGTGGGCGTTGTTATACACAGTTTTCAGTTTCTCGATGGAGTTGTGCGTGTAGACCTGCGTCGCTGCGAGCGAGGAGTGGCCGAGGAGTTCCTTAATGGAGTACAGGTCGGTACCGTTGTTGAGCAGCTCTGTCGCCAGAGTGTGTCTCAGCACATGGGGTGACTTCCTGCCTGTGATGCCCGGCTCGTTTCCGAGCTCCTGCTTCACTGCCCTGTCTACATACACAGGATAGAGCTTGACGCCTTTTTCTGTGACGAGGAGAGGGTCCGAGGCTGTCCTCACGCTTCCCACCATCGTGTCAACTGATTGTAAATATAAAGAAATTTCCTGACATAGACTACTTATCAAAGGAATTTCTCTGGCCTTGTCGCCCTTTCCCAAAACTTTTACGACCTTTCTGCCCATGTCGACCGATCCGACTGTCAGTCCGATCAGCTCGGAGCGCCGCATTCCAGTGCCGGCAAGGAGGGAGACTATGAGCCGACGCAGGCGCGCCCTGTACATCTCGACCGCAGTCTTGTCGGTGCGCACCGAGCCTCCAAATGCCATCAGAGTGTCAAGCGCCTCACGGTCTGCGACATGGTCAGTAGCCTCGAAATAGGCATCCATGGCTTCGTTCCTGTAGAATGAGGGATTGCGCTTGGATGTCTTGGGACGCGTCACAAGACGCACCGGATTGGCGTTCAGATGTCCATCCTTCATCAGAAACTTGGCAAAGCCGCTGAGGACTGAGAGATGGAGACCCACGGTGCGGGGATTCTCTCCCCTCTCGTCCATGAGGTGCACCTCATAGTTTCGCACCATGGCAGGGGTGAGCACTGAGATGAGCGTGTCATCATCTTCCGCCTCGCAGAAGTCGCTGAACTCCCTGAGCACGGCAGAGTATATCTCGCATGTGCGCGGGGAGTATCTCTTCACATCACAGATGTAGTCTATGTAGCTGTCGGAGAGCATCAGCTGTTGAGGAAGGCCTCTATCTCGGGAGGCATTTCATAGTTTTCGAGAGCCTCTATGCCGCCGGTCTTCTCGACAAAAGTGCGCATCAGGGCATCAGCCTCCTCGAAATTGTTGCCGATGCGGTCCGTGAAGATGCAGTATTTGACGTAGTCCTTGATCTTGGCTATACGCCTGCCTGGCTTGATGCCATAGACCTGCATTATGTAGTCGCCGGTGACAGGATTCTTCCAGTTGCGGAAGTCATCCTTCTCCTCAACCTCCCTCATCTTCTTCTTCACCAGCTCGAAGTTGTGCTTCACACGGGCAACCTTCACCGGATTCTTGGAAGTGATGTCGGCATTGCAGAGGAGCATCAGGTCCTCCACATAATTGCCGGCATCGAAGAGAAGCCTGCGCACGGCACTGTCGGTGACCTCATCATCCACGAGCGCAATCGGGCGCAGATGCAGGCGCACGAGCAGCTGCACGTACTTCATCTTCTCATTGAGAGGCATCATCAGATTCTTGAAGATGCGGGGCACCATCTTGGCTCCCACCACATCATGGCCGTAGAAGGTCCACCCGATTGCAGGGTCAAATCTTTTTGAAGCAGGCTTGCCTATATCATGGAGCAGAGCCGCCCACCTGAGCCACACATTCGGTTCAGTACGGACGCTCTCCACCCATCCGTCACCGTCGATCTCGGGAGTGTAGTCCTTCAGGGTACCCTCGGCGATGGCCTTGGCCTCAGCCTCCGCCACATTGTCGAGTACCATCAGCGTGTGGGAGAAGTTCTCCTTGTGGCCCTTGCCCTCGATGGTCTCGACTCCCTTGAGTTTCTCCAGATCCGGCAGGATGTACTCCAGGAGTCCGGTCTCATCCATGAGCCGGAATGCCATGGAAGGTCTCGGGGTCACGAGCATCTTGCAAAGCTCCTCCACTATCCGTTCCTTGGAAAGGATGGACATGCGGTCCTTCATGCGCTTCATCGACTCTATCGACTCCGGCACGATCGTGAACTGATGCTCCGGGGTGCTGAGCTTGGTTGCGAAACGTATGGCACGGAGCATGCGGAGGGGATCATCCGAGTAGGTAGTGTCAGGCTCAAGAGGAGTACGGATGATACCGGCAGCAAGGTCCCTTATGCCACCGAACGGGTCCACAAGTTCTCCGAAAGAGTCCTTCTGCAGACTGAAAGCCATCGCATTGATGGTGAAGTCACGTCTCTGCTGGTCATCCTCAAGGGTACCGTCCTCGACTATCGGCTTGCGGCTCTCGCGGCGGTAGGACTCCTTGCGGGCTCCGACAAACTCGACCTCATCGCCATGATAGTGAAGCATGGCAGTGCCGAAATTCTTGAAAAGGGACACCTTGGAGCCCACCTTGCGACCCACAGCCTCAGCGAGGTCCATGCCGCTGCCCTCGACGACTATGTCGATGTCATTGCATTTTCTTCCCAGGAAGCAGTCACGTACATACCCGCCGATCACAAAGGCCCTCACGCCCTTCTGTGCGGCAACTTCAGACACTATCCTGAATATAGGCTTGTCGAGATATCCTTCAGTTATGGTCATTTCTCAGTCATCTCTGCATAGGTCGGGACCTTGCGCACGAAACTTATGCCGTCAGGAGTCCGCCTTGCCACTCTCGTCTCATTTCCATTCGTGATGAAATACCATCCGGCCCCAAGCACCATGTCATAGCGCAGGGCCTGCTCCATGACAGCCTGAGTAAGTTTCACATCAGGCCTCTTGCACTCCACTATCGCGAGTGGGCTGCCGTCGTGCGAAAAGACGACTACATCCGCCCTGTAGGTCTTTGAGCCAAAGGAGAGCTCTACCTCGCTGTTCATCAGATGCACCGGAACTCCAAGCGAATCCCTCAGCACCGCTATGAACCACTGGCGCACCCTCTCTTCAGGAGTGAGGGCGACTTCTTTTTTGCGCAACGGGTCCCATATGGTCTTTGGAGTGTCCATTGATATTTCAATCCACACAAAAATACCAATTATTCCCGAAATTATTTATCTTTGCATTTGAAAACGCGGAAGTAGCTCAGTGGTAGAGCATCGGCTTCCCAAGCCGAGGGTCGCGGGTTCGAGCCCCGTTTTCCGCTCTGAAACAGTCTGGATGCCGTATGGCATCCAGACTGTTTTGTGTTTCCCGGCCCAGCTTATAAAGCCGATGTGCTTGCCCGGAGTTTTTCCATGGATTCGGACGTAGCGAAATCAGTCTGCCACTGCATGACGGGACTGCAGGCAGTTGCCCCGGACACGCCATAATTTTTTCCGACAGGCGTGTCCGAAACAACTGCCCTTCGTCCCTGAACAGCCGTGGCAGTGAGGTCGTCAGGAGCGGACAATTATCCGGAACTTCGCAGCGCTGCTGAATAAGTCTGGAAGTTTCTATGCGCGGCCGCTGGAGGCTGAGAGAATCTTGGTGAGAGCCTCGATTACCTCCTTCTGGAGTGACTGGAGGTCATTCTGAAGCTGCTCGACCTCGGTCTCAAGCTTTGCAATCCTCTCTGTCAGCTCAGAATTCTGCGGCTGACCACCCTGAGGATGTCCGCCCTGGGGACCTCCGTGGTGTCCGCCGCCCATCTGAGGGCCATGCCCCTGAGGCATCTGGCCATTCTCCTGACCGCCCTGATAGCCACCCTGAGGGAACTGTCTGCCCTGATTTTGAGTCTGGCCCTGTGTCTGGGTCTGCGAGGTGGTCTGACCGGTAGATGAGCCATCTACCGGAGTTCCCCATGGATTCCCCATCGAAGGGAGACCATCAGATGAGGATGATGAAGGTGTGGAAGAAGAGGAAGAGGAGGCGGTCTGGCCACCCATCATTTCCTTGAGGATGCTGTCGAGAAGTCCCATATCTGCAAAAATTAAATCTGTGCCTTGCCGTGGCAGTTCTTATATTTGAGACCAGAGCCGCAAGGGCAAGGGTCATTACGGCCGACCTGGCGCTCGACCTTGATAGGAGTGTTGGCCTTCTGTTCGCCGTTGGTGCTGAGGTTCTGATGGTTGGTGCGCATCTGGCTCATGTCGGTCTTCTTAGGCTCGGCCGCTCTCTGAGGAGCGTCATCACGAAGCGGGATGAATGCCCTGAGAAGGAATGAGAGGACATCCTTGTAGAGCGTCTCGAGCATGTTGGCGAAGAGGTCGTAGCTTTCGATCTTGTAGACTACGATAGGATCCTTCTGCTCATAGGATGCATTCTGGACACTCTGTTTGAGGTCGTCCATCTCGCGGAGATGCTCCTTCCAGTGTTCGTCGATCTGGTAGAGGGTGATGACTTTGCTGACAGTCTTTGCCACCTCGCGGCCTTCCGTCTCATATGCCTTCTTGAGGTCGACGGAAAGGGTCATCTGCTTGCGTCCGTCGGAGATCGGGATGGCGATGTTCTTATACATCGAGCCCTGCTTCTCATATACGGTCTTGATGACAGGATAGAGCTTGGTGGAAAGAGCCTCCATGCGACGGGTATATACCTCGTGCATGTGGCCGCAGAGCCTTGATGAGATTTCAGAAGACCTTGCCTTGGAGTAGAAGGCTTCGTCAAAGTCGAGGTCGATGGAGAGCTGGGCCATCACCTGTGCCGCAAAGTCATCGTAGGACATACCCTCGGACTTCTGGACAAGTATGTTGGCGGAATCCATCATCATGTTCATTATGTCGACCTCGATCTTGTCACCGGAGATGGCGTCGCGACGCAGGGAGTATACGGAAGTACGCTGGTCGTTCATGACGTCATCGTACTCGAGGAGTCTCTTGCGGATACCGAAGTTGTTTTCCTCAACCTTCTTCTGAGCCTTCTCAATGGCGCTTGAGAGCCAGCTGCTCTCGAGAGCCTCGTTCTCTTCCATACCAAGCTTGTCGACCATGCTCGCAATCCTCTCGGATCCGAAGAGTCGCATCAGCTTATCCTCGAGGGAGACATAGAACGTACTGCTGCCCGGGTCGCCCTGACGGCCGCTTCGGCCTCGGAGCTGACGGTCCACACGGCGGGAGTCGTGCCTCTCGGTGCCGATGATGGCAAGGCCGCCTGCGTCCTTGACTTCCTGGGAGAGCTTGATATCGGTACCACGACCTGCCATGTTGGTGGCGATGGTCACGGCGCCCTTCTGGCCAGCCTGTGCGACAATCTCAGCCTCACGGGCATGCTCCTTGGCATTGAGGACATTGTGCTTGATACCGCGGCGTGTGAGCAGACGGCTCAGGAGCTCGGAAGTCTCGACATCGGTAGTGCCGACGAGCACCGGGCGTCCCTCCTTGGTC
>R14__coassemble_1232_pt1 | contig 13399 bp, 7 predicted proteins | sample R14__metabat2_low_PE_037 | metagenome-assembled genome bin R14
AGACAAGAAAGGCCCAGAGGAGGGGTGTGAAGAACTCCGGAGCCTGCTTCTTGGCAATATCCCGGAATATTCCATTCCGGCCAGTGACTACAACCGTTTCGGTCACGGCGAGGGCACGCTTGTGGGTGGCAACATGATCACTTTTGAGATGCTGATGGACACCTCGTACGACATCACTTCTCTCGACGGTACCATACTCTTCATTGAAGAGGTTGAGGAAAGCATGCATGCGATAGACCGACTGTTCAATCTCCTTATTCTCAGGGGCAGGATGCCGCATTTCAGCGGCATAGTGTTCGGTCAGTTCACTAAATGCGGGAACGACCTTCCTGAAGAGAGCGTCGAAGAGATGCTCTATAAGTACACCTCCGGGCTTGGCATCCCCGTATGCTGCGGTTTCCCTGCCGGTCACGGCAAGCCTAACATGCCTCTCATAATGGGTGCTCACGCCATCCTTGACGTCACTCCGGAGGGCTCTACGCTGAAATTTGATATCAGATAGCATATGAGAACACACCATTATCTGGCGTTGCTTGCTGCAGCAGCATTCGCAATCGCCTCCTGCACTTCTACAGAGCCTGCAGAGGAAGTACTCGACATTCCGCTTCCGGAGCATCCGCGTCCGGATTTCCAGCGTGAAGGCTTCATCAACCTCAACGGTCACTGGCACTTTACCTTCGACGAGGCCCTTGCCGCAGGACCGGCAGAGAACTATGACATGAACATCATGGTCCCATTCCCATGGGGATCTGCCCTCTCCGAGGTGCCGGACAGCGCCGACGTGGCATGGTACAGCAGACAGATAACGGTTCCTTCTGAGTGGGCCGGCAAGAGGGTGTTCCTCGTTGTGGGAGCATCCGACTGGGAGACCACAGCATGGATAGACGGACAGGAGCTGGGCTCCCATCAGGGTGGCTACACTCCATTCGAGTTCGAACTCACTGACAAGCTTACCATGGGCGAGCCCCAGACCATCAAGATCAAGGCTGACGATACGCCTGCCGACTGGCATCTCTACGGAAAGCAGGGTTACGGCAATGCCAGAGGTATCTGGCAGACGGTCTATCTCGAGGCTAGAGGCAGCAACTATATCAGCTCCCTTCATTTCTCTCCGGATATCGACAGGTCTGTGGTCAAGGTGGACGTGACTCTTGATGCAGAGGCTGCAGAGGGCTCAACCGTTGCCATCGCATTCAAGGACAGAAGCCAGAAGACTGCCAGTGTCCCTGTGGACGGCCGGAAGGAAGTGTCTTTCGAGATCCCTCTCAAGAACCAGCATCTCTGGGATATCAATGACCCATATCTCTACGAGGTGACGGCATCCCTCAAGAACGGCAGAAAGGTCACGGACGCAGTCGACAGCTACTTCGGCCAGCGCAAGGTCAGTGCCATGAATGTACCCGGACAGGACTACAAGTATGTCGCTCTCAACAATTCGCCGCTCTACCTCAAGCTCTGCCTGGACCAGAGCTACACTCCGGACGGATACTATACCTTCCCTTCCGACGAATTCATGAAGAACGAGATACTTCTCTCCAAGAAGATGGGGCTCAACGGCAACCGCATCCACATCAAGGTGGAGGTGCCGCGCAAGCTCTACTGGGCTGACAAGCTCGGTCTGCTCATCATGGCCGACGTCCCTAACTACTGGGGTGCACCGGTCCCCGAGGCGAAGCAGGAATGGGAGAACTGCATGCGCGCCCAGGTGAAGCGTGACTTCAACCATCCGTGCATCTTTGCGTGGGTGGACTTCAACGAAACATGGGGACTGTTTTCTACAGAGGATGGCCTCAGTGCCTACCATAAGGACACGCAGGAGTGGGTACGCAGCATGTATCACCTCACAAAATCGCTCGATCCTACCCGTCTTGTCGAGGACAATTCGGCCTGCAACCTCGACCATGTGGAGACCGACATCAACTCATGGCACTCCTATGAGCCATGGCACATATGGGAGAGCAAGGCGGCTCTTTTCGACACGATGACCGTAGTGGGCGGCACCTTCAACTACATCGGCGGCAACACGATCCAGGATGTCCCTATGATCAACCGCGAGTGCGGCAATGTCTGGGGCTACCAGGGCTGCGCAGGTGACTGTGACTACACTTGGGATTACCATGAGATGATGAATGCCTTCCACAGGCATCCGCACATTGCAGGATGGCTCTATACCGAGCACCATGACGTGATCAACGAGTGGAACGGTTACGTCCAGTACGACAGGACTCCGAAGATCGACGGACTTGACGAGATAGTAGACGGCATGAAGGTCTCAGACTTCAGCAGCGACTATTACATCGTCCCTATGGAGGAACTCTGCCAGGATGTTCCTGCAGGCTCTGTACAGACTTTGACGCTATGCTCTTCGTTCACGACCGCAAAGGATCCGGGCAAACTCACTCTCGAGACATCCCTCACTGGGTGCAACGATCTCGGACAGACCACGGAGTACGGGTCCGAGTCGGTTCCTGTGGAATTCCGTCCTTTCGAGCTCGCGGAAGTGCAGAAGAGGACTGTCAACATCCCTGAGGAGAATGGAGTATACTATCTCAAGACTATCCTCAAGAACGACAAGGACGAAGTGCTCCAGCACAACTTCTCGATGTTTGTCGTGAAGGATGCCCCTGCAAAGCCCAATACAGTCACTTTCAAACCAGCTGACTTTACGGCCTGTGACTGGAGCATCAAGCAGAAGAGCATATACGGCGGACTCAAGGTCAACGGCTTCGGCAGCGGGTACTTTGAGTACAAGGTGAATATCCCGGCATCAGCTGAAATCTCAGGAGCGGAACTTATCTTCGAGGCTTCTGCAAAGCAACTCTTCGGAAAGGACCTCGACGAAGGGGAAGCCGATGGCAACTATATGCTCGGTCAGGGCACATTTGACCATTGCAAGCCGGTCAACTCCTATGCCATGACAGATGATGACTGCTTCACTTCCGAGGTGAAGGTCACGGTCAACGGCACGGAAGTCGGTTCGTCCGTGCTCGCCGATGATCCTGCAGACCACCGTGGAGTCCTCTCATGGCATGCCCAGCCTCGTGAGAAGCATATGCTTGAGGCCGGCTCCTATGGTTACCTCGTGAAATGTGCAATCCCTGACGGGCTGCTCAAGGCCGGCGAGACAGCGGTGATAAGGTTTACCGTGCCACAGAGTGCTGTCAGCGAGAACGGCGGCGGACTCGCACTCTATGGAAGCAGCTTCGGCCGCTATCCTATGGATCCTACCATCATCCTGAAAAAGTAACAGATGAGACATCGAATCCTGGCATTTTCCGCCCTGGCAGCATCGCTGCTGGTTTCCTGTGTGCAGCAGGGCGAATATCGCAATCTCGCGCATTTCCGTGCCGCATATCAGTCATCTCAGGCTGACTATGACCTTGCCGCACAGCTTGTCACAGACGGGATCGTTTCCACATCCATGCCGGTGTTTATAACTGAGACCGTCAACGGGGAGGATGTTCCCCTTACGGAGAGGGCCTGGGCCCCCGACTGGTGCAGGTGGTCCCGTCTCAACATCGACACCTGCGATGCCAGCTATGTCTACAGGGCTGCGGCAAAGCCTGTGGTGCTCGATGCACTGAGGCTGTATCTCGATGCCCAGTGGGACAAGGCTGATGACGCCCCGTGTGACTGCTCCGTGGAGATGTTCCTCAGCAGGGACGGGCAGACCTGGGACAAGGTCGCCACTACCGGGTGCAGGCATACCCTCAGCGATGAGGAAGGCGTTCTTCTTTCCGGTGATTTCCCTGTGGGCGAGGTATACGAGGCCATGGCAGTCAGGATGGACATGCATTTCCCTGGCGCAAGCGCCATCAATGTGGGCACTTTCGGCTACCTTATGGATGGACAGGAAGTCTATACTCTTACGGACGTGGACTTCAACAGCACCTGGGTGAGCGGTGGATTTGAGGACGAATGGGTATATGTCGACCTTGGAGCAAAATCTACATTTGACAGGATAGACTTCGATTGGGTCAACCGTCCTGCAAAGGGCCGCGTGCTGGTGTCTGACGATGCCGTCACATGGCAGGTGGTGAAGGAACTCGGCGAAGGTGTCGCCTCCGGTCATGAGGAATTCTCCCTCGGACACAGGACCAGAGGACGCTATGTCAAGGTGGCGATGGACTATGCTGCAGACGGAGGACGCCTTGCCCTCAGCGAGATGAAGGTGATGGGCCGCGGCGGAGTGACCCTGCCGCAGAGTGACTGGAAACTTGCCCGCCTGAGCGAGAAGGACGATCCTGATGCATGGATTCCGGCCACTGTGCCGGGTACCGTGCTTGCAAGCTATATAGATGCCGGAGCCGTGCCGGACATAACATATGCAGACTGGAACCACTGCGTCTCCCAGTCATATTTCCGTTCTGACTTCATCTACAAGGGAGTCATGCAGGCTCCGGAGAATCTTTCCGAAAAGGTGTGGCTCGTGTTTGACGGCATCAACTGGAAGGCTGACGTGACCCTGAACGGCACTCCCCTCGGAAGCATTGCCGGGGCGTTCACGGATGCCAGATTTGATGTGACGGACATAGTGCGCCCCGGGGCCAATGATGTCGAGGTGCTCATCCATCCTCAGGACCATATGGGCTGCGGTAAGGGTAACGTACGCAAGCGCAATGCCATCAATGGCGGCATTCTGGGGCTTGACAATCCAACCTTCCATGCCTCCATCGGGTGGGACTGGATACCTGCAGTGGCTGGCAGGGAGATAGGCATCTGGAATGACGTCTGCTTCACGACCACGGGCCTTGTGACCGTTGAGACACCTTCTGTCAGCAGCGTCCTCAATCTGCCTGACACTACCAGGGCTGACGTCACCCTCGAGGCCATGGTCACCAACCATGCTTCCGAGGCATGCGCTGCCAGCGTGGATTTCGAGCTTGGAGAGATGCAAGGCTCTGAGGAAGTGCTCCTCGGGGCAGGGGAGACCCGCACTGTCACACATACCTTTGCTGTAGAGTCCCCAAGACTGTGGTGGCCTAACGGATATGGCGCGCAGGAGCTGTATGACGCCCGCATAGCTGCTTCCGTGGACGGTAAGGAGTCAGACTGCGAATCCTTCCATGCCGGCATACGGCAGATGACCTACGATACTTCGGACGGACGCCTCACCGCATATGTCAATGGCCGCAGAGCTGTGGGCAAGGGCGGCAACTGGGGCTTCAGCGAAGTCAACCTCCGCTACCGAGCGAGGGAGTATGATGCAGCAGTGGCATACCATGCCTGGCAGAACTTTACTATGATCCGCAACTGGGTAGGCCAGACCGGGGATGAGGAGTTCTACGACGCCTGCGACAAGTACGGCATAATGGTATGGCAGGACTTCTGGCTTGCAAATCCGTCGGACGGTCCGGAACCGCTTGACCATGAGATGTTCCTTCAGAACGCGGACAACATGGTGCGTCGCATCCGCTCCCACCCTTGCATAGCCCTGTACTGCGGCCGCAACGAGGGCAATCCTCCAAAGGCTCTGGATGACGGGTTGCGCAGCATAGTTTCCATGTATACGGACATAATGTACATGCCGCATTCTTCCCGCGGACTCGTCAGCGGGGAAGGCCTGTACCGCAGGATGAGCGCTGAGGATTTCTTCCGCATGAGAGGCAACGACCGCATGCATTCCGAGAGAGGCATGCCGAACATGATGAACTATGAGAGCCTCATATCATTCATGCCAGAGAAGGAGGCTTGGCCTATAGGTCAGCTGTGGGCCGAGCATGACTGGACACGCGAGAGCGCCCAGCGGTCGGACGAGTTTGACAATACTGTCAGGAAGATGTTCGGTGAGGCTCCGGACGCCAGGACATATGCCCAGTGGGCCCAATGGGTCAACTATGACGGCTACAGGGCGATGTTCGAGGGCAGGAGCCTGAACCGCAGGGGACTGCTTCTGTGGATGAGCCACAGCTGCTGGCCATCTCTCGTATGGTCCACCTATGACTATTGGTTCGATCCGACAGGCTCGTTCTTCGGCGCAAGGAAGGGATGCGAACCGTTCCACATCCAGTGGAATCCTGTGACCTGCAAGGTCGAGGTGGTCAACGTCTCAGCCGGAGACCGTGCCGGTGTGAGAGCGAGTGCGAAGATTCTCGACATGTATGGAAAGGTCCTGTCTGAGAAGACTGCGGAACTTGATTCGAAGGAAGACACCACCGTCGAGGTTTTCGGACTGGATGCTCCTGAAGGCCAGGAAGTCTACTACTACAGCCTGCTGCTGAGCGATGATTCGGGAGAGGTGTCCCGCAATTTCTACGTCCTCGGTGCAGAGACAGACAATTTCACAGCCCTCCGTTCTCTCCCGAAGGCAACAGTCAGCCTCGTGTCTTCTTCGAAAGAGACGGATGGCAGGTACTGCGTTACCTGCACTGTGGAGAACACCTCGCAGACCCCTGCGATGATGCTGCATTTCATCCCTCGTTCGGGCGGACAGAGAGTGCTTCCATATCTCGCTTCAGACAACTATATCCACCTCATGCCTGGCGAAGTCAGGACGCTGACGTTCACGGCCGCAGTCTCAGATTGTAAAGAAGGCAGTCCTGAGATTACCGTAGAGGGATTTAATTTGTAAAAAGGTGGAATAATGTACCTCATTTTGTAAATTGGTACAATTATAGGTAAATTTGAAAGCTAAAATCTAACAGATACAGTCATGAGTTTGAAAATCGTCGTACTTGCAAAGCAGGTACCTGACACCAGAAACGTCGGAAAGGACGCCATGACAGCCGAAGGCACAGTCAACCGTGCCGCCCTTCCCGCCATCTTCAATCCCGAAGACATGAATGCCCTCGAACAGGCTCTCCGTCTGAAGGAACAGAATCCGGGATCAACGGTAGGAGTCCTCACCATGGGCCCTCCACGCGCAGGACAGATCATCCGTGAGGCTCTCTACAGGGGCGCCGACACGGGATGGCTTCTTACAGACAGGCTCTTTGCCGGAGCCGATACCCTTGCCACTTCATATGCCCTTGCCACCGCAATCAAGAAGATCGGTGGGGTGGACCTGGTCATCGGAGGCCGTCAGGCCATCGACGGTGATACCGCTCAGGTAGGTCCACAGGTCGCTCAGAAACTTGGCCTCAACCAGATTACATACACCGAGGAAGTCCTTGGATGCAAGGATGGCAAGATCACGGTCAGAAGGCATATCGACGGTGGCGTCGAGACAGTCGAGGCTCCGCTCCCATGCGTGCTGACGGTCAACGGCAGTGCCGCTCCTTGCCGTCCTGCAAATGCCCGTCTCACCATGAAATACAAGAGAGCCACCTGCCCTCTCGAGCGAGGGGAAGGGGACAAGTATGCGTACCTGTATGAGGAGCGTCCATACCTCACCCTTACCCAGTGGAGCGTCTCTGACGTGGACGGTGACCCTCAGCAGTGCGGACTCGCCGGGTCGCCTACCAAGGTGAAGACCGTGCAGAACATCGTATTCCAGGCAAAGGAAAGCAAGACCCTCACCTCGTCCGACGACGACATCGAAGGTCTCGTAAAGGAATTGTTGAACGAGAAAATCATAGGATAACCGGCATATGAACAACGTTATTGTATATTGCGAGATCGAAGGCACCAGGGTTGCCGAAGTATCTCAGGAACTGCTTACCAAGGGCCGCAAGCTGGCCGATGAACTGGGAGTGCAGCTCAACGCAGTTGTTGCCGGAACCGGCATCAAGGGACAGGTGGAAAGCCAGATCCTTCCTTACGGAGCGGACAAGGTGTTCGTCTTTGATGCGGAAGGGCTCTTCCCGTACACCTCCGCACCTCACACTGACATCCTTGTCAATCTTTTCAAGGAAGAACAGCCTCAGATCTGCCTCATGGGAGCTACCGTAATAGGCCGCGACCTCGGTCCGAGAGTATCCTCCTCCCTCACCAGCGGCCTCACGGCCGACTGTACACAGCTCGAGATAGGTGACTATGACGACAAGAAGACAGGAAAGCACTACGACAATCTCCTCTATCAGATCCGTCCGGCTTTCGGCGGCAACATCGTTGCCACCATCGTCAATCCTGATCACCGCCCTCAGATGGCTACCGTCCGCGAGGGAGTGATGAAGAGAGAGATCCTCGACGAGAACTATAAGGGGGAGGTCGTGTATCCTGACGTTGCAAAGTATGTCCCTCAGACTGATTTCGTCGTCAAGGTCCTCGACCGCCACATAGAGCAGGCTAAGCACAATCTCAAGGGTGCGCCTATCATCATCGCCGGAGGCTATGGTGTCGGCTCAAAGGAGAATTTCGACATGCTCTACAAGCTTGCCAAGGAGCTTCACGGCGAGGTGGGTGCATCCCGCGCCGCAGTGGATGCTGGATGGGTGGACCACGACCGTCAGATCGGGCAGACCGGTCTCACGGTGCATCCAAAGGTCTATATAGCATGCGGTATCTCGGGACAGATCCAGCACCTCGCAGGCATGCAGGATTCGGGTATCATCATCTCCATCAACACAGATCCTGACGCACCTATCAACAAGGTCGCAGACTACGTGATAGTCGGCAGCGTCGAGGAAGTCGTCCCTAAGCTCATCAAGTACTACAAGCAAAACAACAAGTAAGCCATGGCAAACTACTATAGCGACCATCCGGAACTTGCGTTCCACCTCAACCACCCTCTGATGAAGAGGATCGTGGAACTCAAGGAGCGCGGATACTCCGAGAAGGAGACCTACCCAGAAGCACCTGTAGACTACGAGGACGCAATCGCAAGCTACGACAAGGTGCTTGAGATCTGCGGCGACATCGCGGCCAACATCATCGCTCCCAATTCGGAGAGCGTGGACCTTGAGGGCCCGCATCTCGAGAACAACCGCATGATCTATGCAAGCAAGACATACGAGAACATGGAGGCCATCACCAAGGCCGGCCTGTGGGGTGTCGAGATGCCTCGCCGCTACGGAGGACTCAACCTTCCTATCACGGTGTTCTCCATGCTTTCGGAAGTGATCTCTGCAGCGGACTCGAGCTTCCAGAACGTGTGGTCCCTGCAGAGCTGCATCGACACCCTCTATGAGTTCGGAAGCGAGGAACAGCGCCAGAAGTATATCCCTAGGGTATGTGCAGGCGAGACCATGTCCATGGACCTCACCGAGCCTGATGCAGGATCCGACCTTCAGAGAGTAATGCTCAAGGCCACATATGATGCCGAGAACGACTGCTGGAGGCTCAACGGTGTGAAGAGATTCATCACCAACGGAGACTCTGACATCCACCTCGTGCTTGCGCGCTCTGAAGAAGGCACCCATGACGGACGAGGTCTCTCGATGTTCATCTATGACAAGAGGGACGGCGGAGTGGACGTACGCCACATCGAGCACAAGCTGGGTATCCACGGCTCTCCTACCTGCGAGCTCACCTACAAGAACGCCAAGGCCGAGCTCTGCGGAAGCACACGTCTCGGACTGATCAAGTATGTGATGGCCCTGATGAACGGAGCCCGTCTCGGTATCGGCGCCCAGTCTTCGGGACTCAGCCAGGAGGCCTACAACGAGGCTCTCGCATATTCGAAGGAGCGTGCCCAGTTCAACACCAAGATCATCGACATGCCTCCGGTATACGACATGCTTGCCCGCATGAAGGCAAAGCTTGACGGCGGAAGGAGCCTCCTGTACCAGACATCCCGCTATGTCGACCTGTACAAGACTCTCGAGGACATCCAGAGGGAGCGCAAGCTCACTCCGGAGGAGCGCGACGAGATGAAGAAATACTCCCGCCTTGCCGATGCCCTCACCCCGCTCTCCAAGGGTATGACCTCTGAATATGCCAACCAGAACGCATACGACTCCGTATCCGTCCATGGCGGTTCGGGCTTCATCATGGAGTATAAGTGCCAGCGCCTCTTCCGTGACGCCCGCATCTTCTCCATCTATGAAGGCACCACCCAGCTTCAGGTAGTTGCGGCCATCCGATACATCACCAACGGCACCTACACTTCCATCTTCAAGGACATGCTCGCCGAGGAGGTTTCCGACAGCCTCAAGCCTCTCCAGGCAAGGGTTGCGAAGATGCTTGCAAAGTACGAGGAAGCCATCGAGACCGTAAAGGCATTCGGCAGCCAGCCTGTACAGGATTTCCTTGCCCGCCAGCTCTATGACATCACGGGCGAGATAATGATCTCCCTCCTTCTCATCTCCGATGCCAACCGCTCGGCAGAACTCTTCGAGAAGAGCGCCAACATCTACGTCCGCTTCGCAGAGGCAGATGTCAACAACCACTACACCTACGTACAGAACTTCAACGCCGAGGATCTTGAGTATTTCAAGGCCCGCGAGTCGGCACAGTAGTATCCGTACATGACAATATGGGGCCGGGGTCCGAGGCAGGACCCCGGCCTTTTCTATAATGGTCCAATGTTTTCCCAAATGGGAAATAAGTCTTGTTTTAAAGGGAAAATAGCCGTAATCTTGCGCTTGAATTACAAATAGACTTTCATATGGACAAGAGACTTCTCACGATTCAGGACATATCATGTGTAGGGCAGTGCTCGCTTACGGTTGCTCTCCCGGTGATATCTGCATGTGGCGTGGAAACCGCGATACTCCCGAGCTCAGTGCTTTCCAATCATACTGCAGGTTTCAGCGGATGGACCTTCTGCGACCTGACTCCCCAGATGCCTGTCATCCTGGACCGGTGGAAGAAGGAAGGGATAGACTTTGACGCATTCTATACCGGGTATGTGTCCAAGGCCCAGATTCCCCATATCCTGGACATAATGGAGCAGACCTCCCGTCCCGGTGCGCTCAGGATCGTGGATCCTGTGCTCGGTGACAATGGAAAACTCTATGCCGGATTTGACGATGACTTCCCTCAGGAGATGAAAAGGCTCGTGAAGGGAGCGGATGTGATACTGCCCAACCTCACGGAGGCGGCATTCCTCCTGGAACGCCCATACGTGGGTACCGGGTATGACAGAGCCTTCATAGAAGACACTCTGAAGGGACTCCATGAGCTGGGGACCAGAAACGTGGTGCTCACGGGCGTGAGCTTCGAGGAGGGCCGCATAGGCTTTGCATGCTATGACGGAAAGACTGTGGAGTACTATTTCACCGACTTTGTGGGCGGATCGATGCACGGTACGGGAGACCTCTTCTCCTCTGCATTTGCCGGAGCTCTCATGAGAGGCAAGTCCATATATGAGTCTGCATCCATTGCCGCTGACTTCATCGTGGAGACCATCAGGCAGACCATACCGGATCCGGACCACTGGTATGGGGTCAAGTTCGAGAAGGCCCTGCCTTATCTTGTCAGCCGTTTCTGAAATCGGTTGGGGAGCATCCCTTCTGCGCCCGGAAGAATTTCGCAAAGGCTGCCTGGCTGCGGAAACCGAACTCATCGGAAACTTCCTGTATCGACCTTGTCGAGGACAGCAGGACGCGTTCAACTTCCTGCATTATATAGTCTGTAATCAGCTGTTTCGGGCTCTTGCCGGCCACTCTGTCTGTCACCATGGCCAGATATCTCGGAGTCACGGACAGCTCGGATGCGTAGAAGGCCGTGTCTCTGCGGGACTTGCAATGCTGGGCCACCATCTCCATCAGTCTGTTGTACAGATCGATCTGACGTATGCTCTGGTTGGCTGAGCCGACAGAGTACACTATCTGGCATCTGATGTAGTGATGGGCTGCCTTTATGGCCTGGGGAATGCTGTCTCCCATGGCAAGCCTCGTTGCAATCGCCGAGGACATGGTGCCTCCGATGCCATGGATCTGCCACCCTTCAGTGTTCGGGGAGCTGAAGAACTGTGCTCCGGAGCGGCCGTCGGCGGTGAGAAGCAGCCCCGTTACCATGTTGCGTGAGCAGTGTCCACCCCTTAGAAGCACGGCCCTGACCCCCTTGTCCAGAAGTGCCTGTGCCGCAAGAAGCATCTCCTCCTGACTCTGTACGGGGGCATGGAGTATCTTTTCAGCTTCGCTGCATTTGATGACCAGCACATCCACCATTGGAAAAATCAGCCTGACATAATCCTCGAGCGTGCTGTCCGACATCAGGCTCTCGCCCTTGCTGGAGAGGATGCCAGGAGCGCATACGACTGCCCTGCCGGGGCTCAGACGACTCCCCAGGACCTTCATCACCTCTCTCTGGTGCACCATGCCTATCTTGACGGCCTTAGGTCTCATGTCCTTCAGGACGGCATCCAGCTGCCCTGTGACTATGTCGGAAGGCAGGTCATAGATACTCTCGATCCCTTGGGAATTCTGGGCGGTGATTGCAGTGATGACGGTGTGCGCGATGCCTCCGAGAACCGATATCGTCCTGATATCCGCCTGCACACCGGCACCGTTGATGCTGTCGGATCCTGACACTGTCAGTACTGGTACGATTGCTTCCTTCATCAGGTGCAAAGATAGCAAATTCCGAGGCCTTTGACGTGTCGGTGTGAGGCCGATTATGAGGAATCCTGCCTCAAATGAATTATCTTTGCCTCAGATAACACTACGGTTTCCATTATGATGACAAGATTTGAGGAGGCTTCCAGATGCCTCCTGTGCCACGATGCACCATGCACTTCTGCATGCCCGAAAGGACAGGACCCTGCCCGCGCCCTTCGCGCAATACGTTTTGACAATGCTCCGGCAGCTGGACTCAGTCTCTGTGCAGATGCCTGCAAGGGCTGTGACGCCCCGTGTGAGAAGGCCTGCCTGAAGACAGGACGCCCTGTGTCCATACTTGAGACTGCACAGACCCTCGGGAACGGGTCTCCTGCAAAGAAACCTGAATCCGCCGACCTCTCGATCGACTTCTGCGGCGTGAGGTGCGAGAATCCTTTCTTCCTCGCATCCTCGGCCATCTGCACCGGCTATGACATGGTGGCCCGCGCCTTCGATGCAGGATGGGCCGGAGTGTACTACAAGACCATCTGCCTCGGTGAGATCAAGGAAGTGTCCCCGAGGTTTGATGCGGTGGACAATGACAACTCCACCTTTGCCGGCTTCAGAAACATGGAGCAGCTCAGCGAGAATCCTGCCGAGGTGGACTTTGACATATTGCGCCGCCTGAAGCAGAACTATCCTTCCAAGGTGATCGTGGCCAGCATCATGGGCAACTCCGAGGATGAGTGGGTCAAGCTGGCCCATATGGCTGAGGATGCCGGAGCAGACATGATTGAACTCAATTTCTCATGCCCGCAGATGAAGCTCGCCGGCATGGGAAGCGACGTCGGCCAGAATCCGGAACTCGTGATGTTCTACACCGCCTTCGTCAAGAATGCCGTCAAGATCCCGGTCATCGCCAAGATGACCCCTAACATCACCCACATGTCCCAGCCTGCCGGTGCGGCCCACATGGCCGGTGCGGATGCCATATCCGCCATCAACACCATCAAGTCCGTCACCATGGCCCCGAGATCGGAAGTCAGCGGCAGGAGGACCATCAGCGGATACTCCGGCAGGGCGGTGAAGCCCATAGC
>R14__coassemble_1277_pt1 | contig 12984 bp, 11 predicted proteins | sample R14__metabat2_low_PE_037 | metagenome-assembled genome bin R14
TCCCATCCCTTCATCCTTCTTGTGATCTGGAAATAGAGGAGAGGATAGACAGGGGTCTTCCCGTCCTTGTACAGGGGGTCTCCGCTGTCATCCGTCAGGCCCTCCATGAAGGACCATACCCTGCACGGACCGTTGAGGGAAGCCGTGGCGTCAAATATCCACTTCCTCAGGTTGGTGGCATACTGGAGCCCCAGGACTGCCTTGTAGCGGCTGGTCATGGGTTTTTCTCTTAGACCGGCATCCTTGTAGGATGTCTTTGCGAGTGTGTATCGTCCCGTGAGCGAGACCGTGAAACGCTCGAACGGCTCAAATGCAAGGTCTGCCTGGAAATTGTCTGTGAACGCCCTTCCGTCCGGAACGTCGGTAAGACGGTAGATGGCGGCGGTATTGGCGCCATATTCGAGGACAGCCTGCTCGCTGAAGGTATTGTGGAAATACTCGAGACCGAAATACTGCGATGTGGACTCTCCAAAATAGTATGTGAGGTTGCCCCCACATGTCCATGCATCCTCGAGGATGTGCTCATCGAGCCTGCCGTCGACAAACTTTGCCGTCGACATGAGGCCTATGTGGTCAGTGACAGATGTGGAGTATTTCAGCGCGCGGCCACCGTTGGCACGAAGCACCAGCTTATCAGTCGGAGACCACTTGAGAGTAGCCCTCGGCACGGCTCTGAAGCCCTCGCCGAGATACCAGTCCCCCCTGAGTCCCAGCACAGCTGTGAATTTCTCCCCATCATGGAAGGTATATTCGGCAAAAGGTCCACCGGAAGCAAGGCCGGTGCGTCCGTCAAAGGCATACGTGACAAAATACGGCATCCCTGCTACCAGGACTCCGCACTGCTTGGAGAGCGACTCGTCGTAGAAGTCGGCCGTGGCGCTCACGCCCGCAGTGAGTTTGTGTTTCTCTGAAAGATCCTCCTGCCAGAGCAGATTGAGGTACGCACTGTGCTGCAGGGCATCGTAGGCCGAAGCCCCAAAAGATGCGTCCATGCTGTGGAGATTGTAGTTCAGCACTGCCGCTATGCTGCCCCTGTCGTCATGGACAGGCTTGCCGGCCTTGAAGTAGGCTCCTATCGAACGGTTGGCAATGTCGGAAATCCAGGCATTCGGGGCCTTGCTCATGAGCTGTCCACCCTGCCTGTCGTCCATGAGGGCCTTCACTCCGAAACGCACGGCTGCTCCAGAAGGGGCAAAATAGAGCCAACGGTTGTCGAGGCTTATCTGACGCTGCCTGGGAGAGTCCACAAATCCGTCCCCGTTGCTGTCCATCGCCTTGAAATTCCCGACCGCATCCGCCATGATGACGGTGCTCCACTTCTCCCCAAGCTGCAGGGATGATACGAGGCTCAGATCCGCCTTGGTGTCAGACATGATGGAGCCTTCGATGTACAGGGGCTTCTCATCCGTCGGCTTGCGATGTTCGATGTTGATTGCTCCTGTGAAGGCTTCAGAGCCGTTCACGACCGACGTGGCACCCTTGGCAATCTGGATGCTTTCCATCCATGCTCCGGGGATGTATGACAGACCGAACGGGGAGGCAAGTCCCCTCATCACCGGGCGCGTCTCGTCGAGCATCTGGGTGTAGCTGCCGTCGAGGCCGAGGAGGCGGATCTGGCGCGCACCGGTCACGGCATCGGAATAGCCTACCGTGACGCTGGCGGAGTTCTCGAAGCTGTCTGCAAGGCTGCAGCATGCGAGCTTCCTCAGGCCTGCAGAGGATATCACTTCAGCCCTCATGTCGCTGCCTCTGGAGAGAAAGTTCCCGTTCTGGCGGCCCTGAAATACCGTGGCCTGCAGGGAGTCTGTCCTGTCCCTGTAGATGCCGGTGGTATCCGGCATCTGGGCATATGAGGCCACTGCAGCTGCAATGAAGGCAGCAGCTGACGCAATGATATTTCTTCCTCTCGCGCGCATAAGAATTGCAATTTACGAAAAATTAGTAAGTTTGTAAACATGAATACCAAGAAACTCCTCCTCGGGACCACACTGAACGTCATTCTGGCAATATGCGTCCCATTACAGTCTCTGGCCTGCACCGGCCTGTACATCGGAAAGCAGTGCTCCATGAATGGAGCCGTCATCATCGCAAGATGCAATGACTTCCATCCGGCTGTGGTCATGCCGTATGTCCAGATCACAGAAGCCGTGCAGAATCAGGCAGGAAGATATGTAAGAGGCATCAACGGCTTCAGCTGGGAGCTTCCGGCAAGCACGTTCCGTTATGTCTCAGTGCCATATCCGGAGATCAGCGACTACGGAGTGTTCGCATCTGCCGCGTCCAACGAATATGGCCTTGCCCTCACTGCGACCATCACAGGATACTACTGTGAAGCCGCGCGCTCTGCAGACGGGGATGTCGGGGACGGCATTGCCGAGGAGACCATCCCTTCGGTACTGGCGGCAAGCTGCAGGACAGCGCGGGAGGCTGTGGAACTGCTGGCAAGGATAGTCGACGAGAAGGGCTCGGCCGAGCAGAACATCGTGATGGTTGCAGACCAGAAGGAAGCCTGGTACATGGAGATATACAGCGGCCATCAGTACTGCGCCGTAAAGATGCCCGAGGACATGGTGGCGGTATTCGGCAACGAGTTCATGCTCGACACCGTAGATGCGAAAAGCAAGGATGTCATCTGCTCGAAGGACCTCTTCAGGCTGCCCTCGAAGAAAGGTTTCGCGGTGATGGATACGGACGGCAGGATGAACCTTCGCAGGACCTATCAGGGTGACGGGCGTCTCTATGACTTCAGCCACCTGCGCACATGGGGAGGCCGTCGCCTGCTCGCCCCCTCAAGTACTGGAGCATATGACCACGACATCTACTACCCTCTCTTCTACAGGCCAGACGGCAAGGTGTCGACGGCAGACGTGATGCGTGTGTTCCGCGACAGGTACGAGGGCACGGAGTTCAACCCGGAAACCACCGGAAGCGACAAGTACAGGGTCATCGGCGACGAGTCTCAGGAGGAGGTGCACGTCATCGAGGTCTACGACAATGTTCCTCCCGAGATGGCATGCGTGACCTGGCTCACCCTCAGCGAGGCAGCCCATGCTCCGTTTGTCCCTGTCTTCAGCAATGCCACTGCCTTCAGTCCGGCCTACAGTTACTGTTCGAAGGAGTGGGGCTACCAGAAAGAGCAGGCACAGCACATCTACAAGAGGGTCAATGCCCTGTGCGCAGCAGACAGAGCCGTTTTCAGCGACGGGGTGAAGGCATACTGGGCCCTTGTCGAGGAGCATGTGCTCCGGGAGTTTCCTTCAGTCTACGCAGATGCCGCATCCAAGTCCCCGGAGGAGGCTGCGTCAATGCTCACCGAATACTCCATGGGCATCCAGGACGAGTGCATCGCAGATGCCGGCAGGATCTTCGACGATATGATGTGGCACCTCATGACCTACATCCAGACCAACCCGTACCGCTGCAATTTCACCACCCTGGAGAACCGTCCTTCGCCGATGCCTCAGTTCGTGGCCTCTTACGATGTCGCAAAAGTCGCATCATGGAAAGGCTGGAGAGTGGAGGAGAAGAAAGATGAGAGAGTCCTTCTCCTCAGAAAGGACGGAAGGACTCTCGAAATCAAGGCCAGAGGTCCTCACAGAGACTCGGAGGGTCAGGCCGTATGTCAGGACGGAAGATACTATCTCCCGATGTCCACTCTGGAAGATCTCTAGCAGCAGGACTCCCCGCTGCACTTGCAGTCCGGGGTCTCGACCTCTATAGTGGCATGGCTGATGCCCTCTTCGGCAAGGTGATGGCGGATGTCATGGCGGATCTCGTCGCTTCTTGTGATGTCATCCACTACCACATGGACCGTAAGGGCAGTCTCAGTGGTACTGATGGGCCAGATATGGAGATGGTGCTGGCTCCTGACACCGTCCCTGGATGCTATCAGTTCCCCGATCTCATCGATATCGATGCTCTCTGGCACGGCGTCGATGCTCATCCTGAGGCTCTCTGAGAGCAGTTCCCATGTGCTTGCAAGGATGACGGCAGCGATGACGAGGCTGATTATAGGGTCGATGACGGTCCATCCGGTGAGGGAAATCACTATGCCGCTGATGAGCACGCCCACGGATACGAGAGTGTCCGCTGCCATATGCAGGAAGGCACCGCGTGTGTTGATGTCGTGCTTCTGCTCACGCATGAGCAGGATGGCTGTGAGGCCATTGATGATGATGCCGACTCCGGCAGTCCATGCTATTGCGCCGCCGTTGACAGGGGCAGGCTCGCTGAATTTGTGGATGCTCTCGATGATGATGGCTCCGACCGCCACAAGCAGGATCACCGCATTGAGCAGGGATATGAGGACTGAGCTCTTCTTGTAGCCGTAGGTGAAACGCTTGCTGCTGTGGGAGGCAGCGAGCTTGAAGGCAATCAGCGCAAGTATGAGGGAGAACACGTCGCTGAGGTTGTGGCCTGCATCGGAAAGGAGTCCGAGCGAGTCGCTCCAGAAACCGACACCCGCCTCCACGCATACGAATGCGAGGTTGAGGGCGATGGAAAGATAGTATATGCCACTGAGGGAAGTGATCTCGTGGCTGTGGTGATGGTGGTGGTGTCCTTCGTTGTCGTGTGCCATGCTGTTAAGTTTTTTTGACGGGTGCAAAGGTACTCCTCTTACGGTGGCGCATCACTCCCAATTTGTGGTTATTCGCATATCACCATTGGAGGCTACGATTTGCATTGTCGGACAAACATAGGTAAATTTGCTGCCATATGGAAGAGATTTACCAGAGGGCAGGACTTCTGCTCGGAGACGATGTCATGGAGGCTCTCGGGAGTCTGAGGGTGATTGTGTTCGGCATCGGGGGCGTGGGCAGCTGGTGCGCCGAGGGGCTTCTGCGCGACGGAGTCAGGCACCTGACCATTGTTGATTCGGACTGCGTGGACATCTCCAACGTGAACCGCCAGCTGGAAGCCACCATGCTCACCGTAGGGAGGCCCAAGGTGGAAGTGATGAAGGAAAGGCTGCTTGAGATCAACGCCCGGGCTGAGGTCACGGCACTTGAAAAATCCTACTCCGACGACACATGCGAGGAGTTCGCACTCGACTCTTACGATGTTGTGATAGATGCCATTGACTCCCTCAAGGACAAGATCTCGCTCCTTCTGCGAGCAAGCAGGACCCACGCCAAGGTGTACTCCTCGATGGGTGCGGCACTCAAGGTGGATCCGACCCGGGTGAGGGTGGCGGAGTTCTGGGATGTGCGCGGATGTCCCCTGGGAGCACTCCTTCGCAAAAAGATGCGAAAGGAGGGAGTCGCCCCGGCATCGAAGATAATGTGCGTATACGACGAGGAAGTACTGGAGGGGCGCGGAGAGCCGATCCCGAGCACAGATGTGCGCAAGGCTGTCACCAACGGGTCTCTCGTCCATATCACGGCAATCTACGGCATGACCTTGTGCGGGCTTGTCGTGAGAGATGTCTATGCCTCCGTCATCAACGGTAAGTGAGGCCTATCTGGACTGATAGCGCCAGTAGAAATGGTCAGGGTAACGTTCCCTGAGGTTTTCCACGTCTGTAAAATGCCTTCCGAGCGCATCCTCGGCATTTTCGAGGCGATGGTACCGGGATGGTGACACCCTGTCAAGGGTCCAGTGCTCGAAATCAGCTGGCTTCATGCCAGGATAGCCACACCATACGGAGCATCCCCTGCCGGCCGGCTTCGACGGGTCGAGAACAAAAACGGCAGAAAGCACGGTGCTTCTGGCCTTGATCGGTGCGGTGGTCAACATCCCCTTGAGGGTCGCTACAGAGATCTTCTCTGAAGGCACCCTGCAGAAAGGCACCTCCCCGTCAGAAAGCGCATTCCCGAAAAGGTATTTCTGGGCCATCTGCTGACGGCTGACATTGTGATTGCTGACAAGGGTGGCACTGTCGGAGTAGACATCCCTGAAGCAGAATTCCCCATCCCTGTCCGGATCGTACCACCCGCGCTCCATGGCATACTCCACGATGTCGGCACTCCCGAGGAAATTGACAGTATCGGAAATGTCAACCCTGCCGATTACATAATAGTTGGGTATAGTCATCACAGCATCGTCAGGCACCCTCTGAGCGACCCAATGATGGCCGCGTACTACTGAGCACACCCACCCCTCATTCCGGTCGGCCACCATATAGGAGCGTCCGGTATCCTTGTATCCGTACTCCTCAATCATCCTGCCTATGATCTTCACCCCTTCGCGGGCAGTAGTGGCATGACGGCCGACGGCCGTGCGTACTTCATACTGGACTGTGCCCGCACGGGACTCATCCTCCCGGCAGCGGCATCTGTCCGTGACTACGCACACTCCGTGGTCGTTCATGTATGCATCGGCATTCGGGAGTCCCGGGAACTCGAACCAGAGGGCGCCGAGATGGTCCTCCGTCGCTGCAAGGTTATAGATGTTCAGCATCTGCTCTCCTCCGTCATCCTCGTTGTGGGCAAGGTACACGCACCCGTCGACAGTGGCATCCTTTCCCGCTATGACGCTGAAACAGTCATAGCCGGCAGGAAGGTCATATTCCCTGGAACATGAGACGACGGCAAGAAGGCCGGCGAGCAGCACTCTGAGTTTCATCATGCGTGTCTGGCAGAATCTTTATGGCCTCTATCGGGCATATGCAAACGGAGTGTCAAAATCCTTGAGAAGAGGGTGCCTGGTATCCTTGTCGCTGAGGATGGCATCTGCTACAGGAATCTTCCAGTCGATGCCGAGCGAAGAGTCCAGGATCGAGATGCCGCCCTCGGACTGGGGGGCATAGAACTCATCACACTTGTACTGGAACACTGCGGTCTCGCTGAGCACGGCAAAGCCGTGGGCGAAACCCTTCGGGATGAAGAACTGACGGTGGTTCTCCTCAGTAAGTTCCACGGCGACATGCTGTCCGTATGTCGGGGAGCCTTTCCTGATATCTACCGCAACGTCCAGCACAGCACCCCTGACGCAGCGCACGAGCTTGCTCTGGGTGTACGGAGGCTTCTGGAAATGCAGGCCCCGCATCACACCGTAGGAGGACATTGACTCATTGTCCTGCACGAAGCGCACGAGCGTGCCGACCTTCTCGTCAAACTCCCTCTGGGAAAAACTCTCGAAGAAATATCCCCTTGCATCCCTGAACACTCTCGGTTCCAGGATGACAGGACCGTCTATTGCTGTCTTTATCACTTCCATCTTGTATAGCAGTAAGTACTTTCAAAGTTAGGCAAAAATAACTAATTTTGAATGCTTGAAACAAAAACGCCTGCACATGCTTCAGTACAACATCTCCCTCGAGGGCAAGACCGTCCTCGTCACCGGCGCGGCCGGATTTATCGGCAGCAATCTCGTAAAGCGGCTCTTCAATGATGTCAAGGACATAAGGGTGGTCGGCATCGACTCGATCACCGACTACTATGACGTCGATATCAAATACGAAAGGCTCTCTGAGATAGACGACCTCAGGCGCAACTGGAGGTTTGTGAAGGGTTCGATAGCCGACAAGCAGCTGGTGGACCAGCTCTTCGCCGAGGAGAAGCCTGCAGTGGTGGTCAACCTTGCAGCCCAGGCCGGAGTGCGCTACTCTATCACCAACCCGGGCAGCTACATCGAGAGCAACCTCATCGGCTTCTACAATCTCCTCGAGGCATGCCGCTGGAATCCTGTGGAGCATCTCGTGTATGCATCTTCAAGCTCAGTGTACGGATCCAACAAGAAGGTCCCGTACTCCACTGACGACAAGGTCGACAACCCAGTCAGCCTCTATGCAGCCACCAAGAAGAGCAACGAGCTGATGGCACACGCATACTCGAAACTGTACAACATCCCGTCCACCGGGCTGAGGTTCTTCACCGTCTACGGACCCGCCGGACGCCCCGACATGGCATATTTCGGATTCACGGACAAGCTCCGCGCCGGCAAGACCATCCAGATCTTCAACTACGGCAACTGCAAGAGGGACTTCACCTACATCGACGATATCGTGGAGGGAGTGGTGCGCATCATGCAGCACGCCCCGGAAAAACAGAACGGCGAGGACGGGCTTCCTGTGCCTCCCTACAAGGTCTACAACATCGGCAACAACTCTCCTGAAAATCTTCTCGACTTCGTCACCATCCTGCAGGAGGAGCTCATCGCAGCCAAGGTGCTTCCGGCCGACTATGATTTCGACGCCCACAAGGAGCTCGTGCCTATGCAGCCTGGCGATGTGCCTGTGACATATGCCGACACCATCCCGCTGGAGCAGGATTTCGGCTTCCGTCCGAGCACCCCGCTCCGAGTCGGACTCCGCGCCTTCGCGCAGTGGTATGCCAGATATTACGGGGTTTCAGAATAGCTGCAGACTATGGATTTGGAGGTGTATGTGACCAGGGCCATAATTTTCTCCGACAGGCCCTGTCCACATACACCTCCAAATCCATATAAAGTCCTATAAAAGAATCCTCCGCAGTTCGTCCGCAGAATGGAACACATATTCGTGCGGGACGCCGTCCACTCCCCTGCCGCTCCAGTCGGCGCATGCAAACGGGAGTCCTGCGCCATGCGCACAGGCTGAATCGTGGGAAGTGTCCCCGACAAATATGCAGTCCTGAGCTGATGCCCCGGAAAGCTCCAGGTACCGGAGCGCAGCGTCGGGGTACGGTTTAGGCCGTAGGGTCTCGCCGGCACATATCACCACATCGAAATATTGTCCGAAGGTCTTCATGTACGGGTCGGCCTCGAATTCCTTGCGCACACGCGAAGTCACAACTCCCGTACCGCAGCCGGACTCCTTGACGTCCCTTACCACCTCAAGCGCACCCTCGAAGGGTTTGCTGAGGCCCCACTGAGCCCGGTAGTACCTTTCCCACAGATGCATGAAACCCGATATGTCCCCGTACCCGAGCACCACCGGAGCTTCCGCGCTCGGCATGGCGAAGTATGGGTAGGCCTCTTCCATCGTCAGCTCGATCCCCATCAGCTCCCTCACCGTCTGTATGAGGGACACGGAATGCGTGGCCTCAGTGTCGATGAGGGTGCCGTCGAGGTCGAATATGACGTTCTGGAACTTCATGCATGCTAGTATGTGAAGCTTGAACCGCCGAGGAACTCCCTCAGGAGGGATGTCGGAGGTATCTGCATGTCGGATACTGCCGTGAAATAGTGGATGAACTTGAGGAGCCTGTGCGCCTCAGAGTATTCAGGACAGTTCTTCGGCACGCTCGCGAGCACCGGCTCGGCGTGGTTGCGGAGCACCGCGAATTCGAGCAGATAGGCGGAGTTGAACATCACATCCGCCTGCTCCTGGTATGGAAGTATCCACTGCTCCTCCGCCTCGCATACGCTCGGCCACTGGCTGATCGTCTGGCAAGCCGTGAAAGCACCCTTGCCATAGTCACGCACGATACGGCGCAGGAGTCTGTTGTCGCTGGTCGGGATGGTGTTGTGATGGTCCAGGGCTGTGCTGGTCAGGGTGTTGATGAATATCTTGAAGGTCGACTCCGAAGGAACCTGAGGTATGAGCTTCGGGTTGAGGGCATGTATGCCCTCGATGAGAAGCACCGTACCCTGGCGGAGCTTGAGTTTCTTGCCGTTATACTCGCGGATGCCGGTGGTGAAATTGTATTCCGGCACCGATACTGTATGGCCGGCGAGAAGGTCGAGAACATCCCTTTCGAGAGCTGCATGGTCGACGGTCTCAAAGTTATCGAAATCATACTTGCCGTCCGGGAGGAGCGGAGTGTCGACCCTGTTGACGAAATAGTCGTCCGTCGAGAAGGACACCGGTCGCAGGCCGCAGGCCTTGAGCTGGACGCTGAGGCGTTTGCAGAAGGTAGTCTTGCCGCTGCTGGACGGGCCGGTGATGAGGACGACCCTGACAGGGTTCTCGCTGCGGTAACGGCGGTCTATCTCCTCCGCAATCTGCACTATCTTCTTTTCCTGAAGGGCTTCCGCCACCTGAATGAGCTCGCTTGCACGTCCGTCCCGGATGGCATGATTCACGTCTCCCACCGTGCTCAGGCGCATGATGATGTTCCACTTGAGGCTCTCGGAAAACATCTCGAAGGTCTTTGGCTGCTCCACGAACGGCGCCACCTTCTCCGGATGTTTCCTGTCCGGAATCTGCAGGAGCAGGCCGTCATGGTACGGGAGGACGTTCCACACATTGAGGAAGCCTGCAGACGGCACGAGGCGGCCGTAGTAATAGTCCGGAGTGTCTCCGAGGGTGTAGTAGTCCATATATACCTGGCCGCTGGTCTCCAGAAGCTTGACCTTGTCCTCTGAGCCCGTCTCTCGGAATATGCGTATCGCTTCCTCAGTCGGCACCTCAAAGCGGTGGAAAGGCATGTCTTCTGCCACAATCTCCTTCATGCGCTCACGCACGAGGTCGACATCAGCCGGCGTCACAGGAGAATTGTCCGCCTTCTTGAGATTACAGTAGTATCCGTAGGATATTGGATGCTCCATGTAGAGACGGCTGCCCGGGAGAGCCTCCCTCGCAGCCTTGCTCAGCAGAAAGCAGAGGGATCTTGTATAGATGCGCATGCCGCTCATGTCACGCACATCCAGAAACTCTACGTCCTTGCTCTGGTAGACCTTGAACTTGAGTCCCTGAGGGACATTGTTCACCTTTGCTGAAACTATCGGATAGGGCCTTTCAAAATCAAATCCGGAGAGGACTTCCAGCAAGGATGTCCCCTCCGTGAATGATTTGGAAGTCCCGGTGTTCTTGCAACGTATCTGCAGCATCGGGAATCAAGGCTTTACTTGCTGAGAATTCCCTTGAGGATGCTCTTGGCTGCTGAGCCAAGGATACCTGAAGATGCAGACGAGCCGCCCTTGAGGGTGAGGAGGATGTCATTGAGATCCACGTCGCCGTCACCGTCCTGATCCTTGATGACCTTGGAGAGCATGCTCATGGCACTAGGCACGAGATTGGATACAGAAGCTGTCTGTGCAGCATTGAGGCCGAGGCCGGAAATCTTGCCTGTGAGAAGTTTGCCTGCAAGGGCTGTAACAGGGCTGGAAGCCGCAGAGGTCTTGCCGGTCACGAGCTCCTTGATCATATCGATGCCGCCAGCCTTGGAGGCTGTCTGGGTAAGGCTGCCGAGGATGGACTCGGACACTCCGTTGAGTACTTTATCCTTGATACCTGAAGGAAGCTGGACTCCCCCTGCTGCTGAAGCTACCTGCTTCGCGATGAGTTCGGTGATAGATGCCATGGTGATAGTGTGTTTGAAATAACTGATTCCAAATATAGGCATTTTTGATGAAAATCACTATCTTGGGAGTAATTGTAAATCCATACCTTATGAAGACAGCATCGGACCTTGAGAACACAAGATGGATGGTGACCCGCGTGGACGGCAGGATAGCATCGGTAACAAATGACCTTTCAGGGCTCGGCGCCGTTGTCGAAGCCGTCAGGAAGATGCCTTATGGGGACGTCACCTCGGTGACGGCAGAGAAGATTTCTACCGCAGAGCTTTTCGAGCTCAACAGGCACCTCACTCTCGACGACATAGTTCTATTCGGCACGGACTTCCAGAAAAAGGTATGGACCGAGCTGTTCAGGTTCGGGCATGACCCCAAGAGCCCGAAGCTCCTTAGCTACAGCCAGTTTGCCGAGTTGTGCGGCAACCGTCCCGGCATCAGGGCCGTCGCGCATGCAGTGGGTCTCAACCCTCTGGTATATGTGGCTCCTTGCCATCGCATCGTCCCTAAGGCATGCATAGGCAGGATGCAGGAAGCATGGGAGACCACGGCCGACACCCTCTTTGAAGGCAGCGACCTGTATGTATTCAACCTCTTCGATTTCGGGGAGTTCGCCCTGGGCAAGCAGATGAAGCGCGACCTGATAGCGCTTGAGTTTACCGGACAGACAGCAAGGACTGTAGATGCAGGCCTTGTACGCTATGTCGAGAACGAGATAATCCCCCGCTACAAGACTTTCGACAAGGCCCACCAGACGAGTCACGCATATACCGTGATACGCCAGAGCCTCGAACTTGCATCCCATTATGATGTAAATATCGACATGGTCTACGCCATCGCGGCCTACCACGACACAGGGCTGTCTGTGGACCGCAAGACCCATCATCTCGAGTCCGGGAAGATAGTGCGCACAGACGGCAATCTCAGGCAGTGGTTCTCAAAGCGCCAGATCGAGACGATAGCCAAGGCAGTCGAAGATCACAGGGCATCTTCCGACCATGCCCCGAGGAGCATATATGGGAAAATCGTCGCCGAGGCAGACAGGCAGATAGAGACTCAGACCATCATCCGCCGCACGGTCCAGTACGGTCTGTCACACTATCCCGACCTGGACAGGGAGGGCCACTGGCAGAGGACTCTCGAGCACCTGCATGAGAAATATGCTGAAGGAGGATATCTGAAACTGTGGATTCCGGAGTCACCGAATGCTGAAAGGCTCAGGGAGCTCCGCTCCGTCATAGCGGACGAGACAAAACTCAGGGAAATATTCGAGAAAATCTACGAAGAGGAGAGATAGGGGTCTCTACTGCTCGTCGACAAAGTCATCCGGGACTTCATCAGCGGGACTCCCGAACCAGACCGCAAGCTTGGCCTTCGCCTTGGCCTTGGTCTCGGGGGTTATGCATTTCGCCACCTTTGAGAACACTATCACGAGGGCTGCAAGGTCGTCTGTATAGCCAAGTGCCGGAAGAAAATCCGGAATCAGGTCGACCGGAAGGATGAAGTATCCCAGAGCGCCGAGTATCATTCCCTTGTCCTTGAGGGATATGGCCGGATTCTGCAGGGCGTAGTATAGCACAAGCGCGGCATAGACCGCCTTGATGCCGGCCTTCTTCGCCACAGATTTGAGCTTGTCCCAGAACTGCGGTTCCGAGTAATAATCCTGATACTGCTCTATGTTGTTCGGTGTCTTCATAACAATACAGATGCAAATCTAAGCAAAAACGGATAATTATTTCTACATTTGTACAAATTCCCCAATTGACGGAGCATGAGACGCAGACACGACTTCCAATCGATCGCCGAACTTTACGACTACTCTACCAG
>R14__coassemble_1322_pt1 | contig 12607 bp, 6 predicted proteins | sample R14__metabat2_low_PE_037 | metagenome-assembled genome bin R14
CATACTGGAGGGCGGTGGTGCGGACAGACCTGTCGTCACTCTTGAGGGCCTTCTGCACGTCCTTCACTCCGAATGTGCCGAGCTTCTCGGCCTGGAGATACAGGGCTTCACACATGAGGTTGCGCTTGCCGCTCTTCATGTCGGACTTGATCTGGGACTGGAGCTCCTTGCTGCTGAGGACAGGCTCCTTTACCACTGGCTCTGCCTCCGGAGAGAGAAATCTGAGCTGCTGCTCGAGGAACTGCTTGTTGTAGGTGTCGGTCATTGCGCTGATGGCATCCTTGAGTCCCTGCTTTACGCTGGCCTTGTATGCACTGCCTTCGCCTGCCACGTAGTTGGCAACACCGCTGATGGCGTACTCGACCTTGTTGTTGGTGGTGGCACCCTGAGGCTCAAGCATGGCCGCAAGTATGGTGATGCACTCAGGAGCAGATGCTGCTATGTCCTTGAGGTTGGCTGCAGCGTCTGCGGCATTCTGTGCCGGCATGGCCGCAAGCACGTCCCCTACGATGGTGGAGGTCAGTCTCTGGCGTGAGTCCTGGGCGTTGATGCTGACACTGAGGGCCAGGACGCTGAGTATGATGCTTATAGTCTTTTTCATTTCGCGTGCTGTTATTTAAGATAATTGCCCCAGTCGCCTCTCATAGGCTGGTTGACCAGGAGATTTGCTTCGTCATCTCCGATAAAGAGCTGTGTCTTAGGGTCGAAGGTGAGACCTCTGCCGAGACGGTGGGCGATGATACCCATGTTGACTATTGTGCAGCTGTGGTAGCCGTTCTCCTCGTTGAGGGCAAACTTGCGGCGGGTGCGTACACACTCGAGGTAGTCTGTGTTGACTGGCTCAGGATCAGGCATCTCGTTGATGAGATTCATCACGTTAGGGATAGTGCATTCGAATCCCTTGTATACCTTGCCCTTAGGACCTTCGATGTAAGGGACCTTGCCCTCGCTCTCGAACCCTTCGCCCTCGAGGATGATCTTGCATCCGTCTGCGTAGGTGAAGGTGATGTTGCGCCAGATGCCGATGGCGTCAGGATGCTGCTGAGGAGCGTCGATGTCGACTCTTACAGGAAACTCGTCATCCTTTCCGAGGAAGTACTGCACAGGGTCGATGTAGTGCTGGCCCATGTCGCCGAGTCCGCCTCCGTCATAGTCCCAGTATCCGCGGAAGGTCTGGTGGGTACGGTGGTGGTTGTATGGCTTGTACGGAGCCGGTCCGAGCCAGAGGTCATAGTCGAGGTTGGATGGGATAGGCTCCGGAACGAGATTCTCCTTTCCTGTCCAGAAGAACTTCCATGCAAATCCTGTGGCGCCTGAGATGCGTACGGTGAGAGGCCATCCGAGGAGACCGCTGTCCACCAGTTTCTTGAGAGGCTTGACTTCCGTTCCGAGTCCGTAGAAGGTGTCCTTGAAGCGGAACCATGTGTCGAGACGGAATACTGAACCGTTGCGCTTGACAGCTTCCTTCACTCTCTTTCCTTCTCCGATGGTTCTGGTCATAGGCTTCTCGCAGAAGACGTCCTTGCCTGCATTGGCTGCCTCGCATGCCATGATACCATGCCAGTGCGGAGGTGTGGCGATGTGGACGATGTCTACATTCGGATCGTGGATGAGGTCGAGGAAATTGTGGTAAGGCTTTACCGTCTCACCGAATTTCTCCTTTGCCTTCGCTACTGCGTTGTCAAGGAAGTTCTGGTCCACGTCGCAGACCGACACGAGCCTGCAGCTCTGGTCGCTCAGGAAGTGGCAACTGGACATGCCGATGCCACCGCAGCCGATGATGCCTCTGGTGAGCTGGTCGCTAGGGGCGATGTAATTGTTCTTGCCGCCCATCTTTCCGAACGCTGCTCTAGGAGCGATCGTGAACAGGGCGACACCTGCTCCTGATTTCTTCAGGAATGATCTTCTGCTTTTGTCCATGGGTTATAGTATGGTTATTATAATCACTTTGACACCAAAGTTAACCATATTTATTTTTAATGGCAAACAAAAAGGCGGCTCCGGAAGGGACCGCCTTTTTGTGAATCTGAAAGACCTAGAAATATTTGCTTTCCTTTTCGAAAAGTTCCCTGTCATCGCGTGACGGGTCTGGGGTGAAGCTTCCGCTGGATTTCATCGATTCGATGATCTCTTTCTCGCTCCGGCTGAGCCTGCGCGGAATCCATACGAGCACCTTGACATAGAGGTCTCCCTTGCCGTAGCTGTTGACGGAGGAGAGGCCCTTGCCACGGAGCTTGATGACCGTGCCGGACTGGGTGCCGGCATCCACCTTCACCTTCTCGGCGCCTCCGATGGCAGGAACTGTAAATTCGCAGCCGAGGATGGCATCGGTGACTGATATCACCTTGGTGTAGAAGAGATTGTTTCCCTCGCGCTTGAGTTCCTTGTTCTCCACCTCCTCGATTATGAGGAGCAGGTCTCCGTTGGTGCCGTTATGCGGAGCTGAATGGCCTTCGCCACGTACGGTGATCTGCATGCCGGCCTCCACACCTGCCGGAATCTTGACCTTGACTGTCTCCTTGCGGCGCACGAGTCCGGTGCCGGAGCAACTGCGGCATGGGTTGGACACAACCTTGCCCTCGCCGTTGCATTGAGGACAGGTGGTGTAGGTCATTGTCCTGCCGAAGAGTGAGTTGACTGTGTGCTGTACCTGACCCTGGCCCTTGCAGGTAGGACAGGTCTTTATGTCCGAGGAATTCCTGGTGCCCTGACCGTTGCAGTCGCTGCACGGACGGCTGCGCTCGATGGTAATATCCTTCTCACATCCGCTGGCGATCTCCTCGAGGGTGAGTTTCACCCTTGTACGGATGTCCCTGCCGCGGTATGTCCTGCGAGCGCTGCCTGAGTTCCCGCCACCGAAACCTCCGAAGCCGCCGAAATTGAAGCCTCCGCCTCCTCCGAATGCGCCTCCGAAGAGGTTGTTGAGGATGTCATTCAGGTCTCCGAATCCCTGGCTGAAGTCCGGCCCTGCAGCACCGTCCACTCCTGAGAACCCGAACTGGTCGTAGCGGGCTTTCTTGTCAGGGTCGCTGAGCACGGAATATGCCTCCGACGCTTCCTTGAATTTCTCCTCGGCGGTCTTCTTCTCCGCATCGGTGCCGCTTACCCAGCGGTCCGGATGCCACTTGAGCGCGGCCTTGCGGTACGCGCCCTTTATATCGTCTGCCGATGCTCCCTTCTGGAGCCCCAGCACTTCATAGTAGTCTCTCTTTTCTGCCATTTTGTCTTAAGTTTAGATGCCGACCACGACCTTGGCATATCTGATGACCTTGCCTCCGAGGGTGTATCCTGTCTGGATCACGTCAATCACGCATCCCTTGAGCGCATCCTCCGGAGCCGGGAACTGGGTGACGGCCTCGTGGAAGTCAGTGTCGAACTTCTCGCCCTTGGCCTCGATCCTCTCGAGCCCCTTGGTCTTGAGGTAGCCCATCAGCTTGTCGTAGATGAGCCCGGTGCCTTCCTTCGCAGCCTCGTCGGTTGATGTGGCGAGTATCTGCATCGCCCTCTCGCAGTCATCGAGCACTGGAAGCAGTCCCTTGATGGTATCTGTCGCTGCTGTGGAAATGAGGTTCAGGCGGTCCTCAGCCGTCCTCCTGCGGAAAGTCTCGAACTCTGCCATGAGGCGGAGATAGTCGTCCTTCTCCTTTGCGGCCTTCTCTTCTGCCGCCGCGGCCCTGGCCTGAGCTTCCTTCAGCTTCTCCTGAAGCTCTTCCAGCTTCTTCTGTTCTTTCTTAGCAGCTTTCTTGTCAGTCTTTTCTTCCTGCTTCACAGTCTCTTCCTGAGCAGCCTGCGGCTGCTCCTGGGCTGTCTTCTTTTCTTCTTTCTCTGCCATATCTTCTGTCTGTTTCATTCATGTCATGCCGCACGTCGTTGTGCGGGCAGGTCTCAATGAATCAAATAATCTGCCAATGGAGGTACTCTGCCTTTTTGGCAGATGCTTCCTGAGGGGGGGAGGCTTGAATGTGCGTGACAAAAGTAGTGATATAATTGCATAAATGATTCGTGAAAAGTAAAACAAAATGCGGAAATTGAGTATATTTGTGAGTTAATTTTCCAATTGAAACGGAATGAAATTGCAAACATATATTAATTATTAACAATCAATCAGTTTCGCTATGTTCAGTAAAATGATCAAGACAATGGCGGCTGGCGCTTTCATGGCACTCTTCTGCCTGGGCCTTTCTGCCCAGACCAGGACTGTGTCAGGTGTGGTGCGTGATTCCGGAAACGAGCCCCTCATGGGCATCGCTGTCATCCAGGACGGTACTACCAACGGCGTCATGACCGGAGTTGACGGCGACTACTCCATCAAGGTTCCTGACGGAGATGTCGTGCTGACATTCTCATCCATCGGCTACAAGGCGCAGACTCTTACCGTGCGTGCAGCGCAGGGCAAGTTGGATGTGACTCTTGAAGAAGACAATGAGATGCTCGATGAGACCGTGGTCGTCGGCTATGGTACCCAGAAGAAGGTGAACCTCACCGGAGCCATCTCCACAGTCGAGAGCAAGGCCCTTGAGAACCGTTCAGCCCACAACCTTTCCACAATGCTTCAGGGAGAGGTGCCGGGACTCAACATTTCCACATCTTCAGGTAATCCTGGCTCTACGGGATCCCTCAACATCCGTGGTGTGACATCCATCAACGATGCAGACCCTATCGTACTCATCGACGGTGCCATCGGCGACATCAGCCGTGTCAACCCTAACGACGTGGAGTCCATCTCCGTCATCAAGGATGCTGCAGCTGCAGCTGTATATGGAGCCCGCGGTGCATATGGTGTCATCCTCGTGACCACCAAGTCCGGTTCTTCCGATGCCGGCAAGGCGACGGTCCGCTACAGCGGCCGCTTCGGATGGGAAGAGCCTACCACCTCCACCGACTATGAGACCAGAGGTTACTATCATGTCAAGGCGGTCGATACTTTCTGGCGTGCCGGCAACAGCTCCAACTACACTACGTATACAGACTACGACATGGCCCAGCTCCTTGCCCGTGCAAACGACAAGACTGAGAATCCTGACCGTCCATGGATCGTGGAGGATGTGCGCGGAGGAAAGAGACAGTGGGTATACTACTGCAACACAGACTGGTATCACGAGCTCTACAATGACCGTCACCCCGTCCAGAACCATGACGTCTCCATCAGCGGAGGCACCAAGGGCGTGAGGTATTTCCTTTCTGCCAACTATGACAAGCAGGTCGGTGTAGTGAAGGTCAATCCTGATGTGTTCCAGAAGATGAACCTCCGTTCGAAGATCGACTTTGACATCAACAAGTACATCAAGATGTCGAACAACACATCCTACTACATGTCCAACTACTCATGGGTAGGTTCCGGCTCGGTGCAGGATTCATTCCACTATGCATCCCGCCATGCGCTGGCTTCGTTCCCTCTGCAGAACCCTGACGGCAGCTGGGTATACGGCACTCCTATGATTGCCGGCAGCTACAACGTGGCCAACGGACGCCATATCATCTTTGCAGACGGATATGACAAGAATGTCCAGAGGAAGAATGACTTCTCCAACACTACCCAGATTGTCATCACTCCTGTGAAGACCTTCAACATCACAGGCAACGTCACCTATCGTCAGTACCAGAACCGCAACACCAACCGTACTCACGAGTTCTCCTACAGAAGATATCCGGACTCTGACCTTGAATATTATTCCACAGGTGCAGGTCTCAATGCCCTCGACGAGTCTGTTGCGACCTACAACTACGTTTCAGGCAATGTCTTCGCCACTTATGACGAGACCTACGGCGAGGCGCATCACCTCAAGGCCATGGTCGGTATGAACGTCGAGACATGGAACAGCAAGACCGTGTCCGCAACAGGACAGAACATCATAAGTGACAACCTCAACGACCTCAACCTCGTCGGTACGGATGCCACCGGCCAGATTGTCACTACAGTCGGCGGCGGTCAGAACGCATACTCTCTGCTCGGCTACTTCGGCCGTATCAACTATGACTACAAGAGTCGCTATCTTCTCGAGCTCTCCGGACGTTATGACGGTTCGTCACGTTTCGCCGAGGGATCGCGCTGGGGATTCTTCCCTTCAGCATCTGTGGGATGGCGTATTTCTGAAGAGCCTTTCTTCAGGTCTGCAAGGAGAGTGATCGACAACTTCAAGCTCCGCGCTTCTTATGGTAGTCTTGGAAACCAGAACGTAGGATACTATGACTATCTTCGTCTGATCTCGATCGCAGACTACAGCTACTCCTTCGGTGAGGGCAGTTCAGCCCTCCCTAAGAAGGCGACCCTCTCAAAGCCTGTATCCAGCGGGCTTACATGGGAGACTTCCCAGCAGTACAATGTCGGTCTCGACATCGCAGCATTCAAGGGAAGACTTGACTTCACTGCTGAGGCATATATCCGTGACACCAAGAACATGCTCACAGAAGGTGTGGCACTTCCTTCTGTATACGGAGCCGACGCTCCTCAGGAGAATGCCGCAGACCTCCGTACCAAGGGATATGAGCTGTCTCTCGGATGGAGGGATCAGTTCAACCTCTTCGGCAAGCCTTTCGGCTACAACATCAAGGGTACTCTCAGTGACTACCGCAGCTATATCACCAGATATGACAACCCTAACAAGACCTTTGCCAAGGATTACTATGAGGGCGAGAGACTCGGTGAGATCTGGGGCTTCGTCGTGGACGGACTCTTCAAGACAGATGAGGAGGCGCAGGACTACAACGCCAATGTATGCGATGCTCTCAGCTACATCGGAACCAGCCGTATGGTAGGCGGATTCCTTGCCGGTGACCTCAAGTACGTCGACCTTGACGGGGACGGCAAGCTCGGCATCGGATCCAACACTGTAGATGATCCGGGTGACCGCAAGGTGCTCGGAAACTCTCTCCCAAGCCTCCAGTATGGCATAACCCTCGGATTTGACTACCTCGGATTTGACTTCAGTGCATTCTTCCAGGGCACGGGCAACCACTACTGGTATCCTGCAGGAATGAACTATGCGTTCTGGAGCCTCTACTCATACTCATACGCTTCATTCATCCCTAGGGACTACATGAAGTCAGTATGGTCGGAGGAAAATCCTGACACCTACTTCCCAAGGGCACGTACCTATTCTTCAACAGGTGGTGAGCTCAAGCTTGTCAACAGCCGTTACATCCAGAACATCAGGTATCTGCGCTTCAAGAACCTCTCTGTCGGTTATACACTTCCACAGACACTCACCAGGAAGGCCGGGCTTGACAAGGTGCGCGTATACTTCACCGGTGAAAACATCGCATACTGGTCCCCGATCAAGAAATACACCAAGTTCCTTGACCCTGAATCTGCATTCAGAAGAGATACCAGCAGCAACAGCAGCGCTACCGACGGTATGGAGTATCCATGGCAGAAGACCTACATGTTCGGTATTGACATCACATTTTAATTGAGGAGGAACAGAATATGAAAAAGATATTTATTGCAGTACTCGCAGCTTCATTTGCTTTTGCATCCTGCTCCGACATACTTGATCAGACCCCTCAGTCCAAGATCAGCCCGTCTGACTACTTCAAGTCCGAGTCTGACCTCCAGCTCTTTACCAACCCTCTCTATGACCTCTTCGACACTGAGCCGTACAATGAGCAGAGTGACCTTGTCACACGCCAGTCCCTCAGCGATCTCCAGAAGGGGTGGAGCCGTCAGGTTCCAGCTTCCGGAAGCGGCTGGTCATGGGGTACCCTCCGCAGGATCAATGCCCTCATCGCCAATGCCGACAACTGCGACGACAAGGATATCGTCGCCCAGTATGTCGGACTTGCAAAGTTCTTCAGGGCATACTTCTATTTTGAAAAGGTGATGCGATTCGGCGACGTGCCATGGATTGACCATGAGCTCACCACCGATTCCGACGAGCTCTATGCGGAGAGAGATTCCCGCGAAGTCGTCATGGGCCACATGCTCGAGGATGTCGACGAGGCAATCTCCGTACTTGACGAAGGCGTCTCCACATTCCGCGTCAACAAGTATGCGGCTCTCGCTCTCAAGGCCCGCTTCTGTCTCTATGAGGGTACATGGCGCAAGTACCATTCTCTCAGCATCGCAGGCGGCAAGTCTGCTGACGATTATCTCCAGCTTGCGGCATCTGCAGCAGAGCAGATAATGAACAGCGGAATGTACACTCTTGCGTCCTCATATCTCAACCTCTTTGCAGAGGAGGACGCTGATGCGGGCGAGTATATCCTTGCCGTCAAGAGGGACATCACCCTCAGCCTCACCAACAACTCCACCGCCTATGCCACCATGCCTTCGCAGGGCCGTCCAGGTCTTACCAAGAAGGCTGTCGACATGTTCCTTATGGCAGACGGCTCACGCTTTACCGACAAGGAAGGCTGGGAGACCATGCAGTTTATCGAGGAGGTTTCCGACAGGGACCCTCGCCTCGCATGCTGTATCGTGACCCCTGGCTATAAGCGCATCGGCGGCACTGAAGAAGTCGCACCTGACTACGGATGCACCATCACCGGATTCCAGATTGCCAAGTGGGTGATGGATGAAACCCTGTACGGTGTCAACCGTGTGGATATGTCCTACAATGACACTCCTGTATTCCGTCTCGGAGAAGTCTACCTCAATTATGCTGAGGCAAAGGCAGAACTCGGCTCCCTTACTCAGGAGGACCTTGACAAGTCCATCAACCTTCTGCGCGACCGCGTGAAGATGCCTCATCTCAATCTTTCAGAGGCAAATGCCAATCCTGACCCATACCTTCTCTCAGAGGAGTATGGCTACCGCAATGTGAGCGGCGCCAACCAGGGCGTCATCCTTGAAATCCGCCGCGAGCGTGCAGTGGAACTCTGCGACGAGGGATTCCGCTATCAGGACCTTATGAGGTGGAAGGAAGGCAAGTGCCTCGAGCAGGCATTCGTAGGCCCTTACTTCCCGGGCGTCGGCAGGTATGACCTTTCAGGTGACAAGCTCGTGGACCTCATCATCTACACCGGCACCAAGCCTACTGACAAGAATGTCGACGTGCGTCTCCTTGAGGCCTCCTACAGCACAGGTATCGCTCTCTCCGAGGGTGACAAGGGCTATGTCAACAACATCGACTGTCTCACGGTGGACAACAGAAGGTACTTCGATGAGGACAGGGATTATCTCTATCCTATTCCTACAGATGACCGTTCCCTCAACCCTAAGCTCACCCAGAATCCTGGATGGAACGATGGTCTTGACTACTAATACTTAAATGAGTAAGAACATGAAACTAGCAAAATACATCAAACTTGCAGCCCTGGGTCTTCTGACTCTCGGTATGGCAGTATCATGTAAGGAAGAGCTGGACCCTCTAGCAGCCAACGTGCTTCCTGAAGAGACATCCGCCACTTTCGCTGCAGTGTCTGCACCTGCCCAGACCATGTGGGTATATGCAGACGGAGACTGGCTTGCTGAAGTGTCCGCAGACTGGCTCACTGTCGAGCCTATGTCCGGTACGGGCAATGTGGAGATCACACTTACCGTGACCGACAATGTGAAGAACGGGGCTCAGGATGCACCACGTTCCACAGTAGTATACTTCAAGGGCTCTTCAGAGCTCAACAAGGGCTCCCTTGTCATCGATCAGAAGGGCGATACCTATCTCGGAAGCCCTGAGGGAACTGTCAGCGACATAGCTGCCCTCGACGATGCTTCCGTGGCAAAGATCACATCCGCTTCCGTGATGGGAGTCACCACCAACGGCATGCTCATCTCCGACGGCACCACCAACATGTATGTGTCCGGTCTCGGTGAGGGCGTGAAGCCTGGTGACACCATCTTCCTCAACGGTACAAAGACCACTACCTATGGTTATCCTGCATTCGTCCTCGACGAGTGCGAGATCCTTTCCAGTGGCTCTCCTTCATACCCTGAGGCAAAGGACATCACTGCCGACCTTGACTCCTTCACTCCTTCGGGAGTACAGTATTTCCAGCTCTCAGGCTCGCTCGTGACCACCACGATCCGCGTCTCCGGCAAGACTACCCGTCTCCAGGCCGTCAATCCTGCGGAGAGCCTCGGCTTTGACGCCGCAAGCCTCCATAAGGTTGTCGTGAAGGGATACTATGTGGGCGTCAACGGCTCCCAGCCGGTATTCGTCGCCACCGAACTCCAGTGCGGTGCTGCAGATGAGTCCCTTGAGCCTTACCCTATCAAGTGGCACCTCGGTGACGCTACCATCAACTTCAATTCTTCCTGGCCGGACGAGTACAATGCCGACGGAACCAAGATCGGAACTGACAGTGACCACTATGTCGAGTCCATCCAGGGTCTCGGCTACATCACATATGTAGGCAATCCTGACTTCACTGAGGACAACTCTTCCACTAAGGTCTACCCTCACCGTGATGTGAGCGGCAACAACCCTCGTATCACCGGTGCATGGACTGGAGACTACTGGCTCTTCACAGGCCTCGGATCCATCAAGGCCGGCTCACAGGTGAAGATCACCTTCGAGGCCCGCGTATCCGCTACCAACCCTAAGTATTGGAAACTCCAGTACCTCGACGGTGAGAACTGGAAGACCGCAGGTGAGGAGAAGACCGCCACAGATGCTGGTGACAAGCTCACCTACACCCATATGATGAATTCCGACGGATCCACCAACGTCCAGGTCCAGGAGACCGTCAAGTTCAACCACAACAACGAGCAGTGCAAGTTCCGTTTCCTCTGCATGACCAACTATCAGGCAAACGGATCCGGACCTCTTTCCACTCGTAACGGCGGTTCCGCACGTATCTCAGTGACTGACCCTACTTCAGAGGACTTCCAGCCGGGTATCGTCATCGTTGCCGAGGGTGACGGTGTCGACATCCCTGACACAGACCCTGAGTATGCCACCATCGAGACATCCGAAGACCTCCTTACCTTCGAAGGCATTCCTGCAGGGCCTAAGACTCTCAGCGTAACCTCTTCCAAGGCATTCACCATCTCTTCTGATGTGGACTGGATCACTCTTGATGTGACCGAGGGCCTCCCTAAGACCAAGACTGCCATCAGTGTGACATGTGCTCCTAGCACGCTCACAACCCTGCGACAGGGCAACCTCATCATCAAGTCGGCAGACTCCAAGCTGCTCATTCCTGTAGTACAGAGTGCAGCCGCCCAGGATCTTGAGCCGTTTGTCTCTATCGTAGGAGGCAACTCAGTAACCATCAAGGCTGCCTCTGAGTCGTTCAAGGTCAAGGTTCAGGCAAATGTTGACTACACCGTCGACATCCCGTCCGACGTCAGCTGGATAGCAACAGTTCCGTTCACAAAGTCAATGGTGGAGATCACCGAACTTGAGCTCTACACAGCAGCCAATACCGCAACTGCTCCAAGGACTGCGACCATCAACATCATCAATGAGGAGAATGGCATTGTAGTGCCTCTCACCGTCACACAGGAGGGCTATGTTCCAACCGGTGACGTCCTCTTCTCAGATGACTTCAGTTGGATGACCCCATATCTGGAATACTACAAGGAAAAGACCGGCAAGGCTGTGGGCAAGTCCGTTGAGGACAACAATGCCAGCGGCAATGCTCCTAACGCATACACAGAGGCAAACCTCGTGGCATGCGGACTTCTCGATGCACTCACCGCCAAGGGATATGTCGACATCAATCCGTCGATGAAGACTCTCTACCCTCAGGATGCATACTGGAAGATGGGTGCTACAAACAAGCACACCGGTCTTCAGATTCCTGCAGTGAACTACACCGGTGATGTGGAGGTCTCCTTTGACTGGAGCCCTCAGATGACAGGTGCAGGCGCAATCGATAAGGTAAATGTCGTTGTCGAGGTGGTTACGAACGGACAGTCTACTGTCTCCGATCCGTTCGAGAATGACTGGGAGACCGGCCATCTCGCATGGAAGAGGGTTTCCACAACTGTCAGCATCACTCCTGAATCCAAGATCATAATCCGTCCTCAGTATCTTGAGAACCATGACGATATCACCCAGATGAGATGGTATCTTGACAACATCGAGGTCAAGAAGGCATCCGGTGCATCCCAGGTCATCTTCAAGGATGATTTCAGCTGGCTCGATCCGGTTGTGGCTGCATACAACGCAGCTAATCCTACTAAGCCTGTAGGCAAGACCGTTGAGGAAAGCAATTCTTCCGCAAATGCTCCTAACATCTGGTCAACAGCAGACCTCAAGACGGCAGTGGAGCCCCTTCTTGCAGCAAAGGGATATACTGACCTCAATCCTGGCGAGCAACTCCTCTACCTTCAGGACGCATACCTCAAGCTCAGCAAGACCGGTGGTCACAACACTGCTCTTCAGCTCAGCCTCGAGCAGTATCTCTCCTCCACATCCGACATTGCAGTGAAGTTTGACTACTGCATGATGTGCCAGGGCTCAGGTACTGTCGATGCAGGCCCTGTCGGCATCTATATCGTGGGTGACGGAACCTTCGAGAACGGCACCAAGCTCAGCGACCCTCAGAATTCGCCTCAGGAAAAGAGCCAGTATGTCTGGACAACTACCCCTGAGCTTGTGATCAAGGGCGCTACCAGCAACACCAAACTCGTGTTCCTCAACCAGAGAGTCCTCAATGCGGACGGCTCCTACAACGAAGGAACCCAGGCTGCGTCAGATATTTATGCACAGGTTAAGGCCGG
>R14__coassemble_1364_pt1 | contig 12374 bp, 12 predicted proteins | sample R14__metabat2_low_PE_037 | metagenome-assembled genome bin R14
CTGCAGGGACCACAAAAAGGCTAGCTTCGGCTAGCCTTTTTGCGGTCTCTGCAGGCCATGAATGGCCTCTCAACCCTCAGTCTGCTTCGCAGACAGCTCCCTGTCAGGGAGCATTGCCCTTACGGGCGCAGGGACTGTTTATGAATGGAGGGGCTAACCCCTCCAAACCACCCTGCGTCGGCTTCGCCTCCGGAAAGTCAGGGCTTCGGCTAGCCTTTTTGCGTCTATGCAACTCAACCCTCAGCCAATCCTCTACGCAGGAGCGAGGGCGTGATATCTTCTGGATGCAAATGACTGGATCAGGTAGAGGGCTGCGAATGCGGTGCCGACCATGTAAGGAGCCGTAGCGCCAGGAATGAGCGAAGCGAGCGGGCCGACGATTAGTGGAGAAGTGAACTGTCCGAGGTAGAGTGCAGCGGATATCAGCGGCATCACTGTCGTGGCGGCGTCCTTTCCGCCCTTGATCGATGCGATGGTGTTGAGGTAAGGCATGCCGATACCGTTGGCGAGGCCGACCATTACGGAGCCGACGAGCAGCAGCCAGGTCTGCACTCCCATCGAGTAGCAGAGGTATCCGACAAGAAAGCACACCGGAGCCATGTATTTCATGCTGCGGCTCATCGAACCCATCATACGGCCGAAGAACAGTCCGATGATGGCCGCGACGACGTCGAGGCCCACCATGATGAGGGTGATGTCGCCCCCTGTGAGAGCCTCGTTGGCGGAGGCGGTGATGGCGAAGTTGGTCGGGAAGATGAAGAACAGCAGCATCTGCAGGTACATTCCCACTACGGATGGGGCAAACCTCATGAGGGAGGCAAACGGCCTGCCGGGCTTCTTGCGTGCCTTGGTTATACCTGCCTCGCTCTCATAGTAGTCAGGGGAGTTGTGGTCTCCGGTGGTGAGCCGCTCGTTCGGGAGGAAGGCTACCACCATCGCAAGGGCGATGACGCCGAGGAGGTACACGAGGAATGAGCAGTTCCAGCTGATGCCGGAGAGGATGCCGCTGATGAGGGTGGCTACCACCCCGCCCATCTGGTTCATGAATGCAGCGAGGCCCATCAGCTGCGCCTGCTCCTCAGGTGGGAAGTAGTAGGCGAGAAGGCCGGTGGAGAGAGGCATGATCATGCCCACGCTCACTCCCAGCATGGCCCTGAAAAGGAGTACAGTCCAAATGTTGTCCACAAAATACGCTCCCGCGCCGAAGATTATGTACATCACCAGACCGGCAAGCGCCAGAGTGCGTGTCTTCATCAGGCGGCACAGAGGAGCAAAGAAGAGGTTGGTGATGATGATGGTGAGCGCCGGCATGCTGACAATCAGTTGCACCAGGATGCTGCTGCAGTCAGAAAAATGGCGTGAGATGACTCCCAGTGCAGGTGCGATGGCGGCTCCGGCCATCACGGTAAGGAGGGAGATTGAGAGGATCGTGAATGTAAGTGTCTTTTGCTTCATGACGGAAGATTTAAGGTCAGTGGAGTTTACAGCTCTGCCAGGCTGCCGAAATCTTCAGTGTATGACACCTACAATTTTGCGGTGCAAAAATACAAAAAACTATTCGAAAACAATCTTTCGGGCACCTGTGAGCTGGGCGTGGGTAATCGTCCAGCTGTCGAGGAGCCTGCCGTCCACAGTCACTTTTTCTGACGCAGCCTCACCGCATCTGCGGCGGATGGTGACGTCGTGGCCCTTGAGATGCAGTACTGTCTTCGAGAATAGAGGAGTGAACATCTCATAACGGTCTGTGCCGACGCACACAGGGTAGAATCCCATCTGGCAGAACATATACCATGCGCTCATCGTGCCGTCATCCTCGTCCATCTCGAGGACGTATCCGTCTACCTTGTCCTGGAAGGCGCGTCCGATGTACGGCTCCGGGAATTCTGCATTGCCACCGTAGACATGGACCATGGAGTCATCGGTCAGAAGTGAGTGCGCAACGGCATCTGTGCGCTCCGGATGACCGAAGAGATTGAACATGAACGGCGTCTGGAGGTCTGGCTCGTTGCCCTGATTGAAGAGATGACGGTCAAAGAACTCGCTGAGCTGGTCTGCGAGAGTCTCTTCGTCGACCCATTCCTTCATTCTGTCGACATATATCGGCATGGCCCATCTGTACTGCCAGCGGGAGCCCTGGTACATGCCGTTGTTCTTCATCTGGGCAAAATTGTCGGTGATGGTCATGAACTCCTTCTTCCAGGTCGCATCGAAGTGGACTTCCGACTCCATGGCATATTTCTCTGATGCGGCGTCACTGCCGATGATATCTGCAATGCGGGACATTGCCCAGAGGTCGTAGATTGTTTCCATCTTCTGGTCCGGACTCTTGCCAAGCCTCGGCTTCAACACATCGTCATATTCCTTCTCCATGGCCGGGAAGGCTTTTGCCAGGTCGAAGCCCCTCACACCTTTGCTCCATGCGTCAAGAAGCGTCACCTGGGAGTGCTCGGTGCGAACGGTAGGCACGCACTCGTGCGGGGTGGCCCAGTCCTTCTTGCCCGTGCAATAGAGGCTCACGAGCGAGCGGCACATGTCGGACATGCGGTCGGGATCGAGCAGGCAGAACATAGGGAACTTCGTGCGGAAGGTGTCCCACATGCTCCACTCGCTGTAGTATGTCCAGCCTTCTGCCTTGTGGACTTCTCCGTCGGTGCCGCGGTAGCGCCCGTCATGGGAGGTGGCATGGAAAGGACTCAGATACATGCGGTAGAGGCTGGTATAGAATAGTATGCGCTGCTCCTTGGTGCTGCCCTTGACGTCTACTTTGGACAAGACCTCAGACCAGGCCTTTGCAGCATCCTTGCGGACGGTGTCGAAGCTCTTTGTGCTGCAGAGTTCGAGTTCCTGCGCAGCCGTCTTCTCGTCGACAGGGGAGAGTGCCACCCTGACCTCTACGTCCTTGACACCGTCTGCAAACCTGACCGCAGCATTCGTGGCGGTGCTGCCAGTGATCTCAAAAGGCTCGCTTGTCTCGATGCGGAAGTAGAGAGTGTATGCTCCGGCATTTCCTACGGTCGAAGACATGCACCATCCCTCGAAGGCGTTGTCTCCGGAAGCATGCCACTCACATTTGCTGCGCCTGGAGTCAATCGCGGAGTCGAACCTGAAGGACATCACTTTGGGCGTGTCTTTCGGGAAGGTGTAACTTTCAAACGCTATGTTGTGCGAGGCGGTAAGTCTGACGCCCACTCCATTGTTGAGAATGGTTTCATAGTATCCGGGGACAGCCTTTTCCGTACCCTTGACGATCTCCAGGGCATAGTCTGCCGATGCCGGGCGGATGCTGAGATTTCCTCCCGAGCCATACCCACCCACGCCGCTGATACGGGTGACGGATATTCCTGAAATTGCAGGAATATCGTAGTCATATCCGGAGTGGGACATAGGGATGCAGTCAGGGCAGACCGATGCAAGACCTAGGGGCACCTGTGCGGCAGGAGATACCTGACCGTGGTCTCCGGCAGTTCCCATGAACGGGTCTACATATTTCGAATTGTCTGCAAAGGCGGCTATGCTGACTGCTGTGGCCGCGACGAGGGAAAGGAAGCGCTTCATGAAAGATTCTCGTTATGAGTAGAGGCCTCCGTTGATGGAGATGCACTCTCCTGTGATGTAGCCCGCTTCCTTTGAGGCGAGGAAGCCCACGAGTGCTGCGACTTCCTCCGGATCCCCGAACCTCTGGACAGGGATGGTCTTCTTGAGTTCGGCTTCATCAAGCCCTTCCACCATGTCGGTCCGTATGAATCCCGGTGCCACGGCGTTGACGGTGATCTTCTTCCTTCCGACTTCTTGGGCGAGGGCCTTGGTCGCCGCGATGATTCCGCCCTTGGCTGCGGAGTAGTTGGTCTGGCCCGGCAGTCCCTTGAGGCCTGAGAGGGAGGCGACACTGATGATTCTGCCGTATTTCTTGAGGATCATGGGCTGAAGCACTGCCTTCGTCACGTTGTAGAACCCTCCCAGCGTGGTGTCGAGGACTGAGTCCCACTCCTCCTTTTCGAGCCATATCATAAGGTTGTCCTTCCTGATGCCGGCGTTGTTGACGAGCACTTCGATGTATTCTCCCGGATGCTCTTCCTGCCACTTGCCGATGGCCTGACGGGTCTGCTCAGCATTGCCCACGTCGAACTTCAGGAGCTCTGCGGTACCGCCTGCCTGCGCGACAAGGTCTGCTGTCTCCAGGGCCTTGGCCTCATTGGAAACGAAGTTGATGAGTACGTTGTATCCCATGGATCCGAGCTTTACGCACACGGCCCTGCCGATGCCCCTGCTCCCTCCTGTTACGAGTGCATGTTTCATAATCCCGCCTGTTTTCTGATGTTTTGGGCGCCCAATACCTCGGCGCATGTGTACATTGCCGTGAGTGATACTCCGAGCATCCCGTGCAAGTTAAGATTTTGACCTGTCATATACAAGCCCCTGACCGTGGTTTTCGGACTGAGGAAAGTGGTAATCGGGCTGTTGCAGTCCTTCATGATGCCGAAGGCCGACCCGCCTCTGGTGGATGTGTAGTCCCTGTAGGTGAGAGGCGTGCTGACATAGACCTCATCAATGGCGTCGCGAAGAGCGGGAATCCTCTTGGAAGCTACGTCGATGCACTCGGATGCCAAACGGGCCTTCTTTAGAAGGTAGTCCTCCCCCCTGTTTCCGAGGCTGGTGTCCTCCCAGCGGGAAAACTCTCCCTCCGCAGCTTCGGTCAGCAGGTCGACGGTCCTGGCAGACTCGCCCTCAGGTGGCACTCCGAAGCTCACGAGAATGCTTCTTCTGGAGCCATTCCCGTGCCATGTGTCCACATCCTCCGGGTGTATGAAGATCGAGTGGTTCACGTAAGGAACCATACCCGGCTTGAGCTTTATGTTGACTGTGACGGCTCCGTGACTGTCCTTGAGCCCGGCCAGACGCCTGCGGCATATCGATGTCACGGAAGTGCTCTTCTCCAGCATGCTCATCAGTGCGGACGGGTGGATGCCCGAGATGAAGAGCTCACCCTCGAATGTGCGGCCGTTTCCGCATGTGACCGAGACGGCACGTCCGTCTCTTTCCCCGATCGAGGTTACCCTGCAGCCAGTCAGGACCCTGCCTCCGAGAGCCTCTATTGAGGATGCCAGTCTGTCTGCTATCATCTGCCCGCTGCCTTCAAGTCTCCATCCGCTCTGCATGAAGGAGCCCGTGATCTGGGCATACTCGTACAGCGGGGTCATCTCCGCGTCATACTGCATCCTCGAAGTCATTGAGGAGAGCAGCCGTATCAGCAGCTCGTCATGGAAGGTTTCGTGCAGGAACGCATATGCCGAGATGCCTGTGGCGCTGATGTCATGGTCCGGGAGCAGTATGCCCCGGACACTGTCGGAGATGCCTTTTATGGTTTCTATGTAATGCCTTATCCCCTCCGCCTCGGCAGGGAACTGCTCTGTCAGGTATGCCTGGAGCCTTTCATGCCCGGCCGGGAGACGGAATGTCCTGCTGCCGATGATGACTTCGTCGACACAGTCGTCATCCATCCTCTTCCATGGAAGGTCCATGAGTCCCAGCCATTCGAATATCCATCGGAGATTCTCACCCTTTCCGAGGCCGCCCACATGATGGAATCCGGTGTCGAAAGTCTCCCCTTTGCGCGTGAAGCTCTGCAGGCATCCGCCAATCTGCCGTCCCTGTTCGAGCACGGTGACATCCCACCCGTTGCGGGCGAGAATCAGTCCGCATTCAAGGCCTCCCAGGCCTGAGCCTATTATGACGGCCCTGCTCATCAGAGGTCGCGGATGACGAGGGAGGAGTTGGTGCCTCCGAATCCGAATGAGTTGGAAAGGAAGGTGTCGAACTTCTTGGAGATGGTCTTCCCGGGGATGAGAAGCTTCGCCGAGTCCTCGTCCGGGTTTTCGAAATTGAGATTGCCGGCGATGAAGTCGTTCTTCATCATGAGGATCGAGTAGATCACCTCGCTGGCGCCTGCCATCCACATCTCGTGGCCTGTCTGTCCCTTGGTGCTCGTGACCTCTATGCGGCGGTCTCCGATGACGCTGTAGATGGCCTTCGCCTCATTGGCGTCACCCACCTTGGTGGAGGTGGCGTGGGCGTTGATATAGCCTATCTCATCTATGCCGATGCCGGCTCTCCTGATACTCATGGCGAGCGCACGCGCCGGCCCGTCCACATTAGGGGAGGAAATGTGCTCGCCGTTGCTTGAGAACCCGTATCCCAGAACCTCCGCTATGATGGGAGCACCTCTCTTCACGGCGGACTCGTAGTCTTCGAGTATCACCGTGGCCGCTCCGCCTCCCGGCACGAGACCGTCGCGGTCCCTGTCGAACGGACGGCTTGCACGGGTCGGGTCAGACTCTCTTGTCGAGAAAGCCGATATGCCGTCAAATGCTCCCGTGGCCTCAAAATTCACCTCCTGCGCTCCTCCGCATACGACCATGTCCTGAAGTCCGTTGGCAATCAGCAGCGCGCCCAGTCCTATTGCATGGGAGCCGCTGGCGCAGGCGCCGGATACGGTGAGGTTGATGCCCTTGATGTGGAAGATGACGCTGAGGTTCATCGTGACGGTCGAGTTCATGGACTGGAATATGGCTCCCGAGCCTACCAGCATCGTGTCATGCTTCTGCAGGATAGTGTCTACAGCCTTGTAGTTGGCCGCCGACGTGCTGTCGTTGCCATAGAGGAGCCCTACCTCATGCGAGTCGAGCCAGTCCTGGTCCACTCTGGCGTTCATGAGTGCATCCCTTGTGGCGCAGTAGGCATATTTTGCCTGCTGAGGCATGAAAACCCTCTGCGAGCGGGGAAGCTCCTTCTTGAGATCCGGTTCTTCGAGGAATGCCGTCAGGCCGGAGCGGAACCCCAGGTCCTTGCGGTTCTGGTCCAGGATGATTCCGGACTTGCCGTTGAAGAGGGAATCCCTCACTTCATCAAGGGTCTTTCCAAGGCAGGAATATATGCCCATGCCGGTTATGACTACTCGCCTCATAGGTTCAAAAAGTAAATTAAAATCCAGTTACAAAGGTAATATCTTTGCCACTAATTATGAAATTTGGCGTATCTTTGAAAGATTAGAACTTTTTTTGCGATTATGAGACAGAACATCGTGATCCATGGGCCCAAAGGAAAGCTTTCGGCTACGGTCAACAAGCCGGAGCTGAAGGCTGGGGAGAAGTGTCCCATGGTGATACTGATGCATGGTTTCATGTCCAATAAGAGGCTTGAACCGTTCAAGACCATTGCCGGTCAGCTGGAAGAGGCAGGCATCGCTGCGATGAGATTTGACTTTGACGGACACGGAAAGAGTGACGGAATGTTCTGCGAGATGACTGTCGAGACCGAGCTTGCAGATGCAAAGTCCGTCTACGAATATGTCCTTGGGCTTGACTATGTCAGCAAGATAGCCTTGGCGGGCCACTCCCAGGGTGGAGTGGTGGCCGGTATGACCGCCGGCAAGCTTGGCTCCGACAGGATAGCATGCCTGGTGCAGCTTGCCGCTGCCGCCGTCCTCAAGGATGACGCCATCCACGGGGTCCTCATGGGCCGGCGTTACGATCCGAAGGATCTCCCGGATCATCTCAAGGTATTCTTCCACAAGGTCGGACGCAGCTATTTCGCAGTCGCGCAGGTACTCCCGATATTCGAGACAAGCGGGGCTTATGACGGCCCGGTATGTCTGATCCATGGAAAGGATGACACCGCCGTGCCGTTCTCCTACAGCGAGCATTACCATGAGGTATATGCCCACAGTGAGCTCCACCTCCTTGACGGTGAAGACCACACCTTCAGCAGGAGAAGACCGGAGGTCATTGCGACGACTGTGGATTTCCTCAAGAAACACCTCCTTTAATGCAGATATCATGAACTTATTCCCATCAGTACAGAAAGCCTATACCCAGGACAACATGAGTGCCAGGGACGCCCAGCGCCTGGCACAGTACATCGCATTCGGCCCGATTGTTTTTCAGGCAAGCCGGCTTCTCGTGAAGTTCGGCATCCTTGACAATCTCAGGAATTCCGATGACGGCCAGACCATCGAGGAGGCAGCAAAGGCTGCATCGGTTTCCTCCTACGCAGCCAAGGTCCTGCTTGAGGCCGGCCTTTCGATCGGTGTGGTCAAGGTGGATCCCGAGAGCGACCGTTTCCATCTTTCCAAGACCGGATGGTTCCTTCTCAACGACCCTGCCACCAGGGTCAACATGGACTTCAACCATGATGTGAACTACCTTGGATTCTTCAAGCTTGAGGAAGCTCTCAAGGAAGGACGTCCTGCCGGGCTGGAAGTGTTCGGAGACTGGCCGACTATCTATGAGGCCCTTTCCTCCCTGCCTGAGCAGGCGCAGAAGAGCTGGTTCGGATTTGACCATTTCTATTCCGACCATTCCTTTGAGACTGCCCTCTCGGTGGTGTTCTCCTACAAGCCGAAGCGCATCCTTGACATCGGCGGCAATACAGGAAGATGGGCCATGCAGTGTGTCGGGCATGATGAGAACGTCATCGTGACCATCGCCGACCTCCCTCAGCAGATAGGCATGATGCGCAAGGAGACTGCCGGGCAGAAAGGTGCTGACAGGATTGACGCATGGCCTGTCGACATGCTGAAGGCCGAGACTGTCCTGCCTAAGGGTAACGACATCATCTGGATGAGCCAGTTCCTCGACTGTTTCAGTGAGGAGCAGATATCCTCGATACTTTCCAAGGTTGCGGCGGTGATGGACTCCCATACCCGCGTATGCATCATGGAGACCTTCTGGGACAGGCAGAGATTTGAGCCTGCGGCTTTCTGCCTTACTATGACCAGCCTCTATTTCACGGCCATGGCCAACGGCAACAGCAAGATGTACCATTCGGACGATTTCATCAGACTCCTGGACGGAGCCGGTCTCGAGATCGAGGCCACCCATGACGGAATAGGTCAGGGACACAGTATACTCGTATGCAGATTAAAACAGAAATGATATGGATATAGCACAGATCAAGGAAAAGGTAACAGAGTTCCTCATCGAAGAGCTCGAGATCGAGGAAGACAAGATCTACCCCGAGGCAAGGCTCAAGGAAGACATGGGCATCGACAGTCTCGAGGTTGTGGACATCGTGGTCCTTGTGGAGCAGAACTTCGGCTTCAAGATGAAGCCTGAGGATTTCAAGGTAGTGAAGACCTTCGAAGAATTCTGCAACTTCATCGCCGAAAGGACGGCATAGCGCTGACGTGGCTGAAGGGTACTCTGACAAGAACTGGGACGGCAGGACGGACGGCACGCCGTGGATGCAGCGAAACCTCATAAAGGTCTATCGCTTCATCCCTCTGTGGCTTCTGTACGGCATCATGGCCCTTGTCATCCCTTTCTATATGCTCTTTGACAGGAGGGCATACCGCGCGTCGTACTCCTTCTACCGCAACCGCATAGGCCGAAACCCTGTGTACTCCTTCCTGAGCGTCTATCTCGCCGAGTACCATCTCGGGCAGGTCGTCCTTGACCGCTTCGCAATGTATTCCGGCAAGCATTTCGACATCACCGTCGAAGGCATGGACAGATTCCTGGAGCTCGCTGAAGGCGACGGAGGATTTGTACAGCTGAGTTCCCACATAGGCAACTATGAGCTCGCCGGGTATTCTCTCATAAGCGAGCGCAAGAAGTTCTACGCCCTGGTCTTCAGTGAGACTGAGACCGTGATGAAGAACCGCTCGAAGATGTTCGAGAAGACCAACATAGAGATGATACCCGTCTCGAATGACATGTCACACATCTTTGCGCTCAATAATGCCCTTGCCGACGGAGACATAGTCTCCATGGCGGCTGACCGTGTGTTCGGCTCGCAGAAGGCTGTCCGCTGCAGTTTCTTCGGAGAGGACGCTGCTTTTCTTGCAGGGCCTTTCGTGCTCGCAGCCCAGAGGGAGGCTCCGGTCCTTGCTGTCTTCGTGATGAAGGAGAGTTTCAGAGGCTACAGGATTTTCGTAAACAGGATAGACAGCGCCGGGATGTCAGGCATGAAAAGGCAGGAAAGGGTCGATGCGCTTGCATCGGAGTTTGCCTCTACCCTCGAGAAGACCGTGAGGCGCTATCCTACCCAGTGGTACAACTTCTTTGACTTTTGGAACCAATGAGATTCGAGGATATAGACATAAGCACCATACTCCCGCAGAGACCTCCTTTTGTATTTGTGGACGCACTTGTCAGCTATGATGATGAAAAGACGGTCACGAAATATACGGTGAGGGAAGATTCCCTTTTCGTTGAGGACGGGCGCTTCCTGTCTGCCGGCCTTGTCGAGAACATGGCCCAGTCCAGTGCCGCCAGAATAGGCTACATAGCCTGTTACATAAAGCATATCCCTGTCACGATAGGCTATATCGGCAATGTCCGCAACCTCAGGATATATCGCAATCCGGTCCCTGGCGAGACGATCACAACGACGGTGATACTAAAGGAAGAGATATTCAGCATCGTGCTCACTGATATTGTGATACGATGCGGCGAGGAAGTCATAGCCGAGGCTTCTGTCAAGAATGCCCTCAGCGACAAGACCATTACAGAATGAAAAAGACAGTCTGCATTTCCGACAGCATGATCACTCCTCTCGGGCTAAGTTCCGGGGAGAATTTCCGTGCCTTGATGTCCGGAAGGTCAGGCGTATCATATCATGAGGGTACGTTCGGAGTCCCGGAGCCGTTCATGGCCTCGCTTCTGGACAGGGAGACCATATTCTCAGAAGCTTGCCGCAGGGGAGTCAAGGGCTTCAACCTGTTCGAGACAATCCTGGTCCTCTCGATAGAGGATGCCCTGCTGGGGACCGGCATCGACGTCACCTCGGAGCGCACAGGACTGGTCATTTCCTCCATCAAGGGCAATGTGGAGGCCATAGGGGCGGATCCGGCGGATGTCCCCGTGTCGGTATCGGCCCACAGGATAGCGGGGTATTTCGGCAATCCCAACTCTCCTCTGGTAGTCTCGAACGCGTGCATCAGCGGCCTTACCGCCCTGGTCCATGCCCGCAGACTTCTCCTTTCAGGCCGCTTCGATACCGTGGTGGTTGCGGGATGCGAGGTCCAGTCGAAATTCATTGTGTCCGGCTTCCAGTCACTCAAAGCTCTTTCCCCGAAGCCATGCAAGCCGTTCGATGAGGACCGGACTGGTCTCAATCTTGGAGAGGCAGCTGCCACGATGGTGCTGACTCTTGCCGAAGACGGTCCATGGGAACTGGTCGAAGGGGCCACCCGAAACGATGCCCACCACATTTCCTGCCCGTCCATGGCCGGTGAAGGGAGCTACAATGCGCTCAGGTATGTGCTGAAGGGATGCGACCCTTCTGATGTAGCCTTCATCAATGTCCATGGCACATCGACCCTGTACAATGATGAGATGGAGTCTGTTGCAATCGACCGCGCCGGCATGATTGCCACACCGGTCAACGCTCTCAAGGCATACTATGGCCACACTATGGGGGCCGCCGGCATACTTGAGTCCATTATCTCGATGCGTGCTGTCGAGTCAGGAGTCATCCTCCCTACCCTCGGCTTCGAGACTCTCGGCGTCTCCTGTCCGGTAAATATAAGCAACCGGCTCCGCAGGACGGACAAGACCGCATTCGTAAAACTCCTTTCCGGATTCGGAGGATGCAATGCCGCGATGCTTTTCAGAAAAGGAGGCCAGGTATGAGGATAGAAAGATATGTACACATGACCTCTTCTGAGGTATGCCTCGACGGGAAGCGTCTGGAGACAACCTCCATTGGCTCATCACTGCTTTCGGAACTCTACCGTTCGTACATGGGGGACTATCCCAAGTTCTTCAAGATGGACATGCTCTGCAAGCTTGGAGTGGTGACGGCAGAGCTTCTTGTCAGGGACGACAAAAGCCGGTTCGAGCCACGCGAGGACAGGGCCGTGCTGCTTTTCAGCAAGAGCGGACCGCTTCTCAATGACATACATTACGAGAAGACCACCCTTGCGGAGGACTACTTCCCGAGCCCTTCCCTCTTTGTCTACACTCTCGCCAACATAGTGACAGGAGAGATCTCTATACGAAACAAATACAGAGGTGACACGACAGCCTTTGAGTTGGTGGAATTCGATTCGCAGGCAATTGCAGACAATGTGGAGGCAGCCTTTGAGGACAAGGTCACCTCTTCAGCGGTCTGCGGATGGGTGGAGTGCCTCTCTCCGGACTCATTCGAGGCTCTCATGATGCTCGTCACCCGTGAGGGCGACGGCATGCCTTTCAATGCAGAAACAATAAAAAAATCAGATAGTTATTATGGAAGAATTGATCAAGAATCTCAAGCTTCAGATGATTGAAGCTCTCAACCTCGAGGGCATGACTCCTGAGGATATCGACGACAATGCTCCTATCTTCGGAGAAGGTCTCGGACTCGACTCCATCGATGTCCTCGAGCTCATCGTC
>R14__coassemble_1369_pt1 | contig 12358 bp, 7 predicted proteins | sample R14__metabat2_low_PE_037 | metagenome-assembled genome bin R14
GTTCACTCCTGACCTCCTTCCTGCCGACGTGATCGGTACACTGATCTACTCGCAGAAGAACGAGAAGTTCGAGGTCCACAAGGGCCCTGTCTTCGCCAACTTCGTCCTCGCGGATGAGATCAACCGAAGCCCTGCCAAGGTGCAGTCAGCCCTCCTCGAGGCGATGCAGGAGCGTCAGGTGACCCTCGGTGACGAGACCTACAGGCTCCCGGACCCATTCCTCGTGATGGCCACCCAGAACCCTGTCGAGCAGGAAGGTACCTATCCTCTCCCTGAGGCCCAGGTCGACCGATTCATGCTCAAGGTGGTCGTGGACTACCCTAAGAAGGAGGAGGAGAGGCTCATCGTCAGGATGAACAACTCCGGAGAGTTCCCGAAGCCAAATCCTGTAGTGAAGCCTGAGGACATCGTGCGCGCCCGCCAGGTAGTGCGTGACGTCTACATGGACGAGAAGATCGAGCGATACATCGTCGACATAGTGTATGCCACCCGTACCCCTGGCGACTATGGTCTCGGCAATCTCAAGGACCTCATCTCCTACGGTGCATCCCCTCGTGCCAGCATCTCGCTGAGCATGGCCGCCAAGGCCTACGCCTTCATCAAGAGGCGTGGCTATGTCATCCCTGAGGATGTGCGTGCCGTATGCAACGAGGTGCTCCGTCACCGCCTCGGCCTCTCCTACGAGGCTGAGGCAGAGAATGTCACCTCGGAGCAGATCATCTCCGAGGTCCTCAACGCTGTAATCGTGCCGTAAGGGATATCCCACATGGACAAATCGAACGCATCAGACCTTCTTCGCAAGGTCCGCAAGATAGAGATCAAGACCCGTGCGCTCTCGCATCAGATCTTCGCCGGAGAGTACCACTCCGCCTTCAAGGGCCGTGGTATGGCATTCAGCGAAGTACGCGAGTACCAGTACGGCGACGATGTGCGCAACATGGACTGGAACGTCACTGCGCGCATGCGCTCCCCGTATGTCAAGGTATTCGAGGAGGAACGTGAGCTGACGGTCGTGCTCCTTGTCGACGTGAGCCGTTCGGGACTGTTCGGTACCGTGCAGAAGACCAAGCGCGAGCTCCTTGCCGAGATCGCGGCCGTCCTCGCATTCAGCGCCAGCATCAACAACGACAAGGTGGGCGCACTCTTCTTCAGCGACCATGTGGAGAAGTTCATCCCTCCGAAGAAGGGGAGGAGCCATCTCCTCCACATCATCCGTGAGATCATCGAGCTCGAGCCTTCCTCCGACCGCACTGACATCGGGGAGGCCCTCAGATACCTGACCAACGCCATCAAGCGCAGGTGCACGGCTTTCCTGCTGAGCGACATGGTGGATGTGGACGCTGCAGGAGCTCCACGTTACGAGGATGCCCTCAAGGTGGCAGCAGGCCGTCACGACCTCTCCGTCATCAAGGTGCAGGACCCCCTCGAGGAGCAGATCCCGTCCGTCGGCCTCGTGCATGTCAAGGATTCGGAGACCGGGGAGTCCGGGTGGGTCAACACCTCTTCCCGCAGGGTGAGGGACTCCTATGCAGCATGGTGGAGAAGCGTCGCTCAGGCGCAGAAACGCATGTTCAACAGATACAAGGTCGACTCGGTCACCATCGCCACCGGCGACGACTATGTCAAGGGCCTTCTTTCACTGTTCCAGCACAAATGAGAAAGTATATGACCATAGCGGCGGCGCTGCTTCTCTGCGCCCTGGCTTCTGCCCAGAGCCTCATCCCTTCGGGTGAGACCTTCATCCGGCAGCTCCAGGAGCGTGACAGCATCCTGATTGCCGACCAGCTCGAGTACGGATTCGAGCTTGACGCTCTCATGGGTGGGGATGCCCTGGCCTTCCCGGACTACTCCGAGAGCGGGTTCATGGACTCCATCGAGGTGGTGCGCAGCTGGAAGGTGGATACCCTCGCATTCGAGGGCTCCCGCAAGGATCCTTCCCGCCATGCCAGCAAGATAAAGGCTTCCATAGTGATAGCTCCCTTCGATGAGGGCGAGTATCTTCTCCCTCCTCTGGCTGTCCAGCGCACGAGAGGCGGGGTCGAGGATACCCTCGTGTTTGACCCTCAGACCATCCGGGTGACTACCATCCCTATCGATACCGCCACATTCGAGATCCACGACATCAAGGGGCAGATCCGTTATCCTCTGACCTTTGCGGAGGTGGCTCCTTACCTCGTGGCTGCGCATTTCCTCGGGGTGCTTGCGGTCCTGGTGGCATGCCTTATCATGTCCCGCAGACGCAAGGAAGAGACCGAGGCCCGCAAGGAGCCGGCCTACATCGTGGCACTGCGCGGCCTCGACAGGTACCGCGGTGACAAGTACTGGGCTGCCGAGAAGCAGAAGACCATGTATTCCGGCATCACGGACACCCTGCGCACCTACATCGAGGATCGTTTCGGCGTCAATGCCGAGGAGATGACGACGGCGGAGATTTTCGACTCCCTGAAGGGCTGTGAGGACATCCCTCAGGACCTCTATGCGGAGGTGAAGTCGCTCTTCGAGCTTTCCGATTTCGTGAAGTTCGCAAAGCATGTCGCTTCAGAGTCCGACAATGCCTCAGCCATACCGACAGCCGTGCGGTTCGTCACGGCGACATACCAGTCCCAGCTTGACGCTGAGGCTGCACAGAAGCAGGAGGAGGGGCAGAAAGAGTAATGTTCTTCGAGTATCCTAAGCTTCTGTGGCTTCTGACAATCCCGGTACTTCTCGTGGCGCACTATGTGTACCGCGAACTCTGCGGCAGGGTTCCGCACATGAGGGTTTCGGCCGCGGCTCCATGGAAGAGCGCCGGCAGGTCGCCCCTCTCCCTGCTGAGGCACCTCCCGTTCGTGCTCCGCATAGCTGCCCTGTCCCTGATCGTGGTGTGCATCGCACGCCCGCGCTCCTCGACCCAGATGGAGAGGGTGGACTCCGAAGGCATCGACATAGTGCTTGCGATGGATGTGTCGACGAGTATGCTTGCCCGCGACTTCACCCCTGACCGCATCAGCGCTGCCAAGGACATAGCCATCGAGTTCATTTCCTCCCGTCCGAGCGACCGCATCGGCATAGTGGTATTTGCTGGAGAGAGCTACACCCAGTGCCCTCTGACCACCGACCGTGCCACCCTCATCAACCTGATGAAGGAGGTCACCACAGACCTCATCGAGGACGGTACCGCGATAGGCAACGGCCTTGCCACCGCTGTGGCGAGGATGATGGACAGCGATGCCAAGAGCAGGGTTGTGATCCTGCTCACTGACGGTGTCAACAACCGTGGCGAGATTGCCCCGGAGACTGCCGCCGAGATCGCCAAGACCTACGGCATACGTGTCTACACCATAGGTGTCGGTGCCAACGGCACGGCCCCTTACCCGGTGATGACCCCGTGGGGTGTCGAGATGCGTGACGTGCAGGTCGAGATCGACGAGAATCTCCTCCAGGGCATAGCCGACGCCACCGGCGGCCGCTACTTCAGGGCGACTGACAATACCAAGTTAAGTGAAATCTACAGCGAGATCAACAAGATGGAGAAGGCCCGCACCACGATAGACAGCTTCCCTGTCTACAAGGAGCTCTTCGGCAAGTACGCCCTTGCCGCCCTGCTGTGCCTTCTTGCCGAGCTGCTGATCCGCGTATTACTCAGGAGGTTGCCATGATATTCTTTGCAAACGCACGATATCTCTACCTGCTGCTGCTCCTGCCGGTGATACTGGTGGGCTATGGTGTCCTCCAGGTCCTGCGCACCAGACGCCTCAAGGCCGTTGGAGACCCTGAGCTGGTGAAGGCCCTGATGCCGTCGCACTCCAAGGCCAAGGGTTGGGTGAGGATTGTCCTCATGACTCTTGCCCTCGGATGCTTCTTCATCGGCCTGGCGCGCCCTCAGGTGGGTGCCAAGCTCCGCGAGCACGAGGCCAAGGGAGCAGAGATCATGATATGCCTCGACGTGTCCAACTCCATGCTTGCCCAGGACTACTCCCCGAACCGTCTCGAGAGGGCGAAACTCGCGATCTCACGGCTCGTGGACAAGCTCCAGGAGGACCGCATAGGACTGATCGTCTTTGCCGGAAGCTCTTTCGTGCAGCTTCCTATCACCACCGACTATGTCTCAGCCAAGATGTTCCTCGGCTCCATCGACACCCAGTCCGTCCCTGTCCAGGGCACAGCCATAGGTGACGCCATCCTGACAGCCGTCAAGAGCTTCAGCGCCCAGAGCGAGAAGAGTCGCGCCATCATCGTGATCACTGACGGTGAGAACCACGAGGACGACCCGGTGGATGCCGCCCGTCAGGCAGCTGAGCTCGGCGCCAGGATCTACACTATAGGAGTCGGCTCTACCCATGGACAGCCTATCCCTGTGGGGGGTGAGCTGATGAAGGACAAGTCCGGCGAGATAGTTGTCACCAGGCTCGACGAGGTCACCCTCCAGCAGGTGGCTGAGGCCGGAGGCGGCGCCTACGTGCATGCCGGCAACGAGGAGTTCGGTCTCAACCCTATCATCGACGACATAAAGAAGATGGACGCCGAGAAGTTCAACTCGGTGGTCTTCGAGGAATACGACGAACAGTTCATGTACTTCTTTGCCGCGGCTCTCGTGCTCTTCGTGCTCGAGATGCTGATAGGTGAGAGGCGATGGAAAAGGAGGCTTTTCGAATGAGAAGGATACTAATCTGCATGCTGCTCCTGTGCAGCATCCCTGCCCTTGCGCAGGTCGACAGGCATGACGTGCGCTCCGGCAACAGGAAGTTCCGTCGTGACGACTACAAGAACGCGGAGATCGACTACCGCAAGGCCGTGGTCAAGGACTCCATGTCCGTGGCCGGGCAGTACGACCTTGCCTCCACCCTCTACAGACAGGAGGACTATGAGAATGCCGGCAAGGCCCTCGAGACGATAAAGGACGTGGCTGCTTCTTCGGCCCATGCCAAGGACTACTACTACAATCTCGGGGACGTGGCCCTTCAGAAAAAGGACTACGGCGCCGCGATGGAGGCTTTCAAGCAGGCGCTTCTCAGGGACCCGTCCGACATGGACGCCAAGGAAAACTATATCTACGCCAAGCTGATGAAGCAGGATGAGGACCAGAACGGCGGCGGTGGAGGTGGCGGTGGCCAGAACGACCAGGACCAACAGAACCAGGACCAGAACCAGAACGGCGGCGACAATGACGAGGACAAGAACGATCAGAATCAAAACCAGCAGGACCAGAATCAGGATCAGCAGAACCAGGACAATCAGAATAACCAGCAGAATCAGGGCGACCAGCCTCAGTCCCAGGGTCAGCAGCCTCAGGAGTCGAAGATCTCCCCTCAGCAGGCTCAGCAGATGCTCCAGGCCATCCAGGCAAAGGAGAAGGAGACCCAGGACAAGGTGAAGAAGGAGAAGGCCGACCTGCTCCAGTCAAAACAGAAAGAAAAGAATTGGTAAGCATATGAAACGATATCTGACCACTCTTATTGCCATGCTTGCCCTCGCCTTGGGCGCGGGGGCGCAGCAGAGCATCAAGGTGCAGGTGCCAAACATGGTGGCGGTGGACGAGCAGTTCAACGTCACCTTCGTGATTGAGGGAGAGGACAATGCGTCCAATTTCTCATGGGATCCGGGAGCCGACTTCAAGCTTGTCTGGGGCCCGCAGACCGGCTCCTCCACCTCGATCAGCATCATCAACGGCAAGCACACCAAGACCGTCCAGAAGACATTCACCTACATCCTGATGCCACGCGCCAAGGGTACCTTCACCCTTCCTACCGCGACTGCCACGGTCAAGGGCAACACCATCAGGAGCGTCAGCACCACCGTCGAGGTGGTCTCCAACGGTGCCAATGCCCAGGCATCGCAGTCCCAGCAGGGCGGCTCGGGGAATGCCTCCACCCAGCAGGGAAGCTCTGCAGCGAGCGGGGAGATCTCCTCTTCGGACATGTTTCTCCGTCTCGGCCTCAGCCGCACTTCGGTAGTCGTCGGTGAGCCGATCACAGCCACCCTCAAGCTCTACCAGAGGGTCAACATCGCAGGATTCGAGGACGTCAAGTTCCCTACATTCAACGGCTTCTGGAGTCAGGAGATGCAGGCTCCATCCAACATAGAGTTCCACAGGGAAAACATCGACGATGCCATCTACAATGCTGCAGTCCTGCGCAGCTGGGTGATCATCCCCCAGCAGGCCGGTGACATCTCGATCGAGCCTTCGGAGATAGTGTGCCTCGTCAATGTGAAGAACCAGACTGCTTCCCGCAGCATCTTCGACAGTTTCTTCGAGGATGACTACAGGACCATCCGCAAGAGGGTCACCACTCCTCAGACCACGGTCCATGTCTCCAGCCTTCCTTCGGGTGCCCCGGCATCCTTCGGCGGAGGAGTCGGCACCTTCAGCATCTCCTCCCATCTCAGCAAGGACTCCCTCAAGACCCATGATGCCGCCTCCCTGCTAGTGACCGTCACCGGCAAGGGCAACATATCCCTCATCGAGGCACCGAAGATCAGTTTTCCACCTGACTTCGAGGTGTACGACGTCAAGACCGTGGAGAGCACGGAAAAGTCCAACGGCAAGACCTCGGGCTCCAAGACCTTCGAGTATCCGTTCATACCCCGCAGCCATGGAGAGTTCACTATCGACCCTGTCGAGTACAGCTACTATGATGTTGACGCCCACAGGTACGTGACTCTCACCACTGAGCCCATGACCCTCAAGGTCGCCCGTGGCTCCGAGCCTGACCAGCCTGCCCAGTCCGGGCAGATCCAGACCGGTGTGGCGCGAAAGGGCGTAAAGGACCTCGGGTCAGACATCAGATACATAGTGACGGGATCGCCGAAGCTTGTGAAGGCAGGTTCCTTCATCTACGGCTCGCCGGCATTCTTTGCCGCCATAGCCCTCCTTCTTGTCGCAGCAGCTGCAGTGTGGTTCGCCCTTCGCAGCCTCTCCCAGCGCAGGGCCGATGTCGTCGGCTCCCGCAACAGGGGAGCGACCAAGATGGCGCGCAAGCGCCTCTCCGTCGCCGGGCAGTACCTCAGCCGCAATCTCTACATCGCCTTCTATGAGGAGCTGCACAAGGCTCTCCTCGGATATGTATCCGACAAGCTCAACATCGATGTCGCCGACATGTCCCGCGACAACATCTCCGCTTCTCTCCAGGATGCCGGAGTGCCGGAGCCTCTCGCAGCTGAGTTCAATTCGCTTCTCGATGCGTGCGAGTTTGCAAGATATTCGCCTGATGCAGGCCATGATGCCATGAATACCCATTATGAAAGTGCCGTGGGCGTCATTTCCGCCATCGACGGCAGCATGAAGCGCAAGCCTTCGTCCGCGGCAAAGGTCGTGGTGCCTGTATTGATGCTGATGATGCTCCTGCCGGGAGTGTGCCGCGCCGAGACCTCGACGGATGGCCTTTGGACCGAAGGCGTTACGGCCTACTCCGAGGGCAGGTGGGCTGATGCCCTCTCTTCGTGGGAGAGCATACTCTCCGAGGGAGTGGAGTCCGCCGCCCTATATTATAATATAGGTAATGCGTACTTCAAGCAGGGCGAGTACGGCCGGGCCGTCCTTTCCTACGAGAGGGCCCTCAAGATCGATCCTGCCTACGGTGATGCCCGCTATAACCTCGAGTTTGCCCGCAGTTTCACCCAGGATGACATAGAGTCAGTGCCGGAGTTCTTCCTCAGGACCTGGTGCCGGTCCCTGTCACGCTCGCTGCGTTCCAATGCGTGGGCTGTGCTCTTCCTCGTGCTGCTTGCGCTTGCGCTTGCATGCGCGCTTGCATATGTGCTCTCAGGCTCCGCAGCCCTTCGCAAGACAGGGTTCTTTGTGGGAATAGTTGCAGTGCTGCTGTCCCTGGTGTGCCTTCTCTGTGCCCGCTCGCAGTGGGCTGCCTACAGGAGCACCGACTCTGCGATAGTGGTAAGGCCTGTCACTTCAGTCAAGAGCTCTCCGGGAGACTCTTCGACCAAGGATCTCTTCATACTTCACGAAGGCACCAAGGTCAAGGTCCTCGACGAGGTCGGTGAATGGAGCAATGTCGAACTTGCCGACGGAAGGCAGGGTTGGATGCTGAAAAATGACCTTGAGGTGATATAGAATGCCTGTTTTTTGTTGAAAATCTTGTGTAAAAGAAAAAATCGTCATATATTTGTGCGTTGTATGTTGTGCCAATACTATGTATTTACGTGTCGGCGCAGCATTTCAGCCGAAGCTGGATATATTATTACAAAGTGAAATAAAACTATTTATTAACTTAATTTTTTAACACAATGAGCAAAAAGTTTTATGCTGGCCTGCTGGGCGTTCTCGCGATCGCCTCAGTAGGCTCGTTCACTTCCTGCACCACGGACTACGGCGAGGACATCTCCTCTCTCCAGTCCCAGGTATCTGCTCTCCAGACTACAGTCAACTCTCTGCAGTCTCAGATCAACGCAGGATCAGTGATCACAAACGTTGCCTCTACGACTAACGGTGTTACCGTTACTCTCAGTGATGGCAAGACTTTCACCCTCACCAATGGTAAGGATGGTGCCAATGGAACCAACGGAACCAACGGAACCAACGGTAAGGATGGTTCCGTTGTAACTATCGGTACTGATGGTTACTGGTACATCGACGGTGTCAAGACCAATTACCCTGCACAGGGCCCTAAGGGTGACACTGGTGCTACCGGTGCTACTGGTGCTACTGGTGCTACTGGTGCTACCGGCGCTGCTGGCGCAGACGGTAAGGACGGTGACACTATCTACTACTATCCAGATTGCACCAACAACGTTTGGGTAAAGGTCACCAACGGCAAGGAAGAGGCTACTACCATGCAGGTATACGTTCCTGGTACTGTTACTGCAGTTTGGGACGAGGAAGCTGGCACTCTCACTCTTGCTAACGTAGCTGGTTCTGACGAGCCTATCGTCATCACCGCTTCAAGCGCACTCAAGAGCGTTGCCCTCATCCCTGAAAAGATCTATGACGGTCTCGGACTCATCGAGTGCTATACCATCTACACCAACGACGGCAAGTATCTCACTTCAGTTCCTGCTACAGCTTCATACAGACTCAATCCTGCAGCTATCGATGCAGCTGCTTACGATTGGACTATGATCAACAGGAAGGTCTATACAGAAGAGGCTAAGACCAAAGCTTCCGGTGACGATACTACACTTGTAAAAATTATGTCTGTTGACGCTTCTGAGAAGGGCGTGGCAAAGGTAACTCTTAAGCTTAATGCTGTTCCGGATACTCTTGCTCTTGCTAGCACCAACGACATCGTTGCTCTCAAGGCTGTTACTAAGGATGCTGATGCTGAGGTAGTTATTTCTGACTATGCATACATTACCAAGACTGATGTTGCAGGTGACTTCGACATTATCCACAAGGATTATGCTACAGGCGAGACCTCATGCACTCAGACTATTCGTGCATATCGTGATACAGCTATTGCAATCACCTCAGCCGCTGATTCTGCTCTCTATGAGGTCCTCAAGACCCCTGTACTTGTCTACAACAGCACTCTTGCACTTGCAGACTATGTCGAGACCACTCTCGGTACCAAGCTCGCATCTGAATATGGCATTAACCCTATCTACACTTATGAGTTTGCTAACGAAAAAGGTAATACCGGTGCTTCTGTAGCTTATCTTGGTGAGGATGGCCGTACTGACCAGAATGAGTTCGTTACTCTTGATGAGAAGGGTGTCATGGCAGTTGACCACAACTTCCTTCCAGGTGATGGCCGTGCTGCCATCAACAGAACTCCACTTGTATGCGTAAGGTCTTATTACAAGGACGGCGATAATAAGACTCTCCTTGACTCTGCATTCATCAAGGTCGTTATTGTCGACACTACCGCTATCCATCCGGATCCACCTACTCCTACTCCACGCAACTACATCATCCCTATCGTTCATGCTGTTGACTTCTGCTATGACAGCCTTACAACTGCATACGTTTCTTCTTGCCCAGACTTCACATCTGACTCTCTCGTAGTTACATGGGATGAGTTCAACAAGAAGGTCCTCGATGATGCACGTGTCAACATGTCAATGGATGAGTTCAAGGCTAACTACGATGCTACACATCCTCTCTACCTTGTTGTTCTTAAGGACAGCGTTTATTACAAGGAGCCTAAGAATCTTAAGACTGATGACTATGTAGTATTTGAGACAGCTAACCCTGATGGAACTTCTCTTAAGGCTGTTTCACCAGACGAGTGGATGACTTCTACATCTATCCTCTCTCTCGGCGTAAACAACGAGGTCGCACAGGATACAACTGCTAAGATCTACATTGTTTACACAGCAAATGACAACACAGTTAACCCTGACGTTATTGTAGAATTCGATTACACTACTGACGAGGCTACTCCAGAACCACCTCATCAGCACGACTGGACTCCTACTTGGGATACCACCAAGCACATCCTCAACGCTCAGCTTAACCATGACTACATCCTCGGTACTCAGAACTATCCTGTAGAGGTTTACGATGAGCCAGGTGATCCATTCAATGTAACTGGTGGTGTTCGCGTCAAGGGTAAGAGGATTGACAACAAGTGGGTACCTTCTTCAGCTGTTCTCGAGCACTTCGAAGGCTACAAGTTTGTAGTTCCAGAGGGCTCTGAGTACACCTTCGAGATCGTACGTGCTGCTGACAAGACCGAATTCGGCTTCACAAGAAATAATGGTGCTGCTTACACCGACACTATCAAGCTTGCTGCAGGTGCTTATGATGTTACCAACGACATCGCTGCTGACATCAGGTACAAGGGTGAGAACCTCGCATCTACAAAGAACGTCCTTGTCAAGATTACTGACTCTGTTCTTACATGCGGCTGCACACGTGAAGCTTACTACTATGTAGTATTCGAGTCTCTCTTCAAGCTCGAGATCGCTGATGCTACCCTCAAGACCTACAAGTCTCAGGCTGACACCGTTGATGTCAAGTCTCTCGTCAAGGTAACTGACGGAACAGCTGATGTCTTCGTATACGATGCAGAGCAGAAGACCTATGTAGCTACTGACTACGCTAAGACCAACTACAACTTTGCTGACACTGACCTTGCTGTCACCCTCAACAAGCTTGTATACGATGCAACAGGCGCTGACGCTGAGGCTACATTCGGTGGATGTCTCAACATCCTCGACGGTACTACCCAGATCGAGTGGGACAACATGGGTACTGATCTTCAGAACGATAAGAAGGCTCAGTTCGAAATCGCTGTCAAGATTGCTGATACCTATGCTGTAACCAACACTGGTAAGGTAACTGTTCTTTCTACAGAGCATTCTAAGTAATCACTCTTAGACAGTATAAATTAAGGGAGGTGGAGACACCTCCCTTTTTTTGTTACTTATATTTTCCTAATTTTGTATCTGTTATAATGCTAACTATGCACAATTATGAAATATAAGTTTCATCACCTTATTATTCTCGGGCTAGCTGTTGCGTCCTGTGACTTGCTTCAAGATGACGCCGCTCCAGCCCCAGAGACTCTTCCTGAGATTAAAGCCTATTTCGGTGATGCAGCCACGAAGACTTACCTGATAGATGACTATGGCTATATGGCTTGGTCTCAGGATGACTGCATCAGTTTGTTCGCGCAGTCCGGTACTGCTGGAGGTTACATGTACAAGACACCTTCTGCCGGTGAGACCGTCACCTTCGAGGCCGTGTCTGATCAGGCCCCTGCGTCAAGTTCCTACTATGCTGTTTATCCCTACAGCAGTGCCAATACCTGCTCATCTACCGGCATCATTTCGACAGAGATTCCTTCTGTCCAGACTGCATCTGAAGGCAATATTGCTGACAATATGCTTCTTACTGTCGGTCAGTCTGTCACTTCGACTTCCATTGCATTCTATCATGTCACCGGGGGCATCCGTTTCAGCGTAAATGAGTCAGGCATTACTAAGGTGGTTTTCTCGGCCAATAACTCCGAATCACTTTCTGGAACTGTCAACATTATCTTTGATTCTGATTCCAAGCCTCAGGTTACTGATTTTGTCTCGTCCAGTTCGAGTGTTACCCTGACTTCTGATACTCCTCTTACAGCGGGGAAGTATTACTATCTTTCCATGGCACCGCAGGTGCTTCAGAAAGGTTTTACCATGGAATTCTACAAGGGTGATGCAAAGTACAGGACAACATCCCATACCAAGTATATCGAGGTAAAGCGTGCAGTATACTCTACCATAAACTCAGCTGACGACCAGACTTCCGTTTCAAAGATCAAATCCGGCAAGGACCTTTCTTCACTTGGTACTGCGTCTGCTAACTGCTATATCGTTTCTTCTGCAGGTGACTACAAGTTCCCTGCTGTCATTGGCAATTCCACGGACCTTGTCGGGAGTGTAAGTTCCGTCTCTGTCATCTGGGAGACAGACAATACTGCCACTGCTGTCTCCACTG
>R14__coassemble_1373_pt1 | contig 12352 bp, 10 predicted proteins | sample R14__metabat2_low_PE_037 | metagenome-assembled genome bin R14
CCTTACCAACGAGATGAGCCTCACTCCGGAGGAAGCACAGGTGTTCTGGCCGGTATACAACCAGCTGGAGGAACAGAAGATGCAATACATGCAGGAGTCCAGGGATGCATATAAGGCTCTCTCTGCAGCCGTCAAGGACAATAAGGACGATGCTGAGGTGGCAGGGCTTCTCGAAAGGTACATCGCGGCTCAGGACAAGGCCGGAGACTTTGATGCGAAATGCGTAGCCGAGTATGAGAAAGTACTCTCCGCGCGCAAGGTCGCAAAGCTCGTCCTCGCTGAGGAGAGGTTCCGCAAGATGCAGTTCCAGCGACTTCAGGGTGGTCCACGCCCTCAGGGTGGCCCAGGACAGCCTCAGCAGAAGACAAAGTAGCTAGGGCACGGGATCGTAGCCCGATCCGCCCCATGGGTGGCAGCGGAGGATTCTCTTGAGTGCAAGCCACCCTCCTTTGAACGGGCCGTATTTGCGCACAGCCTCGAGAGCGTACTGCGAGCATGTAGGAGTGAATCTGCATGTGGGCGGCTTGAGAGGGGAGATGCAGACCTGATAGAATTTTATGAGCAGCACGAGGGGGGCTGACAGTATTTTCCTGACTACTCCCATCCGCTGACCTGATGCATGATGGCCGCCACGGATTCTGATATCCTGGCGGTCGTCATTATTTCCGGGGAGTTGTACAGGATGAGGATGTCGGTGCCGGCATCTGGAGTGAGCAAGTCTTTCTGAGTGCGCCACGCCTCGCGTATCCTGCGCTTGAGAAGATTGCGCTTGACCGCCCTTTTGAAAAGTCGCTTCGGTACTGACACCATGAGCCTGTTCACATCCTCACCGGTCTCCCTGAGGCAGCAGAACTTGAATCCCTGACAGGAGCCCCATCTGCCTTCGGACATGAGCCTGGAGATGTTGCGCTTGCCGGACAGTCTTTCCAGCTTGGTGAGAGTATGGGCTTCGGATGTGCCCATGCTAGGCGTTCTGTTGGAGGTAGTTTTCTATGGCCTTGGCCACTGAAGGTGTCTGGGGGGTAGGTGCCTTGATGGCTATCTCGAGCCCGGCGCTCTCCATCGCTCCCACGATGCTCTTCCCGTAGGAGATGAACTTGATGTCTCCCTGCTTGAAGTCAGGGAAATTCTCGTGAAGAGAGTTGACATCCGCCTGATTGTAGAATACGATCATATCGTATGAGGAGAGATCCTTGCCCTTGAGGTCGGCGGGAACACTCTTGATGAAGACAGCGGTCTTGTAGTCGAGTCCCTTCTCATCGAAGAGGGCTGTGATGGCTGCCGGACTGGTGGAGTCAGAAGTGGTGATGAGGAATCTCTCTCCCTCGTGCTTGGCCCCAATCTGGGCCACTACGGACGACGGGGTCCCGTCCCCGAAGAATATCTTTCTTTTCCTGTATACTATGTGCTTCTGGAGATACATTGCGACTGCCTCTGTGGTGCAGAAGTATTTCATTGTCTCAGGTATCTTTACCCGGAGCTCCTCACTGAGCTTGAAGAAAGCGTCTATGGCGTGCCTTGAAGAGAACACTACGGCAGTATAGTCCAGGATGTTGATGCGCTGAGCCCTGAACTCGCGGGATGAAAGCGGCTCAATCGTGAAGAACGGGCAGAACTCCAGCTCCACGCCGTATTTCTCGGTGAGTGCTGCATAAGGTGCCATGTTGAGCGGAGCCTTCTGCGAGATGAGTATCTTGCTGATGTTTCCCATAATCGTTGTTCCAAAACGTGTCGAACGGGCTTATAGACAGATGTTTGCGGCTATCAGAAGGCCTGTTGGCAACAATTCGAGGGCGCAAAGATACAAAAATGTCGTGAAAGGATTGCAAGATGACCCCAAAATTTGATTTTTCTGGAACAGGACTATAAGATAGAAAAAGGCTGCTATGGCGATGATTGCGTACCTGACTGTCAGGTCGCTAACCCCAAGTATCCACAATGCTCCCGAGGCGCAGCCTGCCACCAGGCAGAATATGATGAATATGTTCTTGCCTGCAGCTCGGGCTACCTGCCATCCGCTGACCCTTCGCGCCTTCTGTCTCAGGGCGCCGTAATTGAAAAGCCTGAAAAGGAGATATCCGGCGAGGATCCCGAAGACGGCAGCCGTATTCCATCCACCGTCAAGCTTGCCTAGAAACTTCGCGCTGAAGACATCGAATCTGCTGAGCATGACAGTAAGGGGCAGGATGCAGAGCATGGCGAAGATGTCCCTCTCCCTCGCGAACTGCATGCTGTTTTCTGCTGTGATGTTCCATCTCCACCTTGAAAGGCATTTGCAGAGATCTCCGAATATGTAGTAGAATCCTTTGATGTCAGCCACGATGACTATGGCGCTGATGGCGATCAGCCATGCGTTCAGGGCACAGTCTCCCCACCTGACAAAGCCCTCCCGGACAGATGGCACGACCTCTGTCGGCATCACCAGGGTGCCGGCAGTGAATGCCTCTTCCACTGAAGGGATTATGTCGGTCAGTATCATCATGCCTAATTGCCCCTCTTGGCATTGTAGCCCATATCCTTGAGCAGGGCGGTCACCTTGTCACGCAGGTCTCCCAGGATGGTTATCTCACCGTTCTTGGCCGTGCCCCCGACTCCGCATTTTACCTTCAGGGCCTTGCCAAGTGCGCAGAGATCGTCGTCAGAGCCTCTGAATCCGCTGACGAGGGTGACCTGCTTGCCGGCCCTCTGCCTCCGGTCGATCGTCACCACGAGCTTCTGCTTCGAAGGCTCGGGGGTGACTTCTTCAGGGGTCTGCTCAAAGTCAAACTTGAAATCCGGATCAGTAGAATATACCATTCCCAGACGCTTCTTCCAGTCGTTGTCTGCCATGCCGCACAATTTTTGCAAAGATAACGATTTCCTTTTGTATCTTTGCTTGATTATAATCGTTATTTGATGGACAACAAGAAGTTTAATCTGTGGAACAGGCTGACTGCCATTGCGGTATTCGTGGTGTCTGCCTTCACATATCTTTCCACCATAGAGCAGTCCGCGTCCTTCTGGGATTGCGGTGAGTTCATAGCTTCATCATACAAGCTTGAGGTCGGCCACCCGCCGGGAAACCCTGTATTCCAGCTCATCGCCAGAGTCTTCACGATGCTCGGCGACAACATGCACGCAGCCATACTTGTCAACTCCATGAGCGCCATATGCTCTGCCCTGACTATATTTCTCCTCTACCTGACGATAGTGTTCTTCGTCAAGAGACTTGTAGCCCGGAAGGAAGACGGCGAATACTCTGCCGGCAGCGCCATAGCCATTTTCGGCAGCGGCGCCGTAGGAGCTCTTGCATACTGCTTCTCTGACACATTCTGGTTCTCGGCAGTCGAAGGTGAGGTGTATGCCATGTCATCCCTTTTCACCGCCCTTGTGTTCTGGTGCATGACGAAGTGGTATGAGGTGGCGGACGAGCCTCATGCCAACAGATGGATAGTGCTGATATCATTCCTCATGGGTATCTCGATAGGAATCCACCTCCTCAACCTCCTCACCATCCCTGCGATAGTCTTCATGTACTACTACCGCAAGCGCGAGGACGGGAAGTATACTCTTTGGGAGTGCATCAAGATAACCCTCATCTCAGTGGTGATACTCGGCCTGATCAACTTCATCTTCGTGCCATACTTCCCTAAGCTGGCAGCGTATGCAGACCTTGTATTCGTCAATGTCTTCGGACTGCCTTACAATACGGGAGCGGCCTTCTTCGTGATAGCCGTACTGGCCCTCTGCTTCTGGGGGCTCTTTGTCACACTGCGCAAGGAGAAGGTCTTCCTCAACACGACCCTCCTGTGCCTCACCACGCTCATCGTGGGATTCTCCGTGTTCTCGATATGCGTGATACGTTCCAACGTCAAGACTCCTACCAACGAGTACCAGCCGGACAACGCCTTCACCCTCGTGAGATACCTTTCCCGTGAGCAGTATGGAAGCTCCCCTCTGATCTACGGCCAGTATTTCGATGCCCCTTATGACATCAATGCTGACAAGAAGTACTGGGCACCGCTCGACGGCAAGTACAAGAAGGTGGATGCTCCTATAGATGCCGATTACAAGCCTACGGGCAAGATGCTCTTCCCTCGCATGTGGAGCAGCTCCGACCCTAAGGGCGTCGAGTTCTATGAGTCATACATGAACGGCAAGGGCAAGAAGGTGGCAGGTGCCGAGCACAAGAAGCCTACGATGGGTGCCAACCTTGCCTTCTTCTTCGACTATCAGCTCAACTGGATGTACTGGAGATATTTCCTGTGGAACTTTGCCGGAAGGCAGAACGACATCCACAGTCCATCTCCTGGAGAACTCTTCTACGGCAATTGGGAGAGCGGAATAAAATTCCTCGACGAAGCCCGTCTGGGAGACCAGAGCGATGCCCCGGAGATTCTCAGCAAGAACAAGGGCAAGAACCACTATTTCATGCTGCCGCTGCTCCTCGGTCTGATCGGCCTCTTCTTCCAGTTTGCAAAGGACAAGCGCGGTTGCTGGCTGGTGTTCCTGCTTTTCTTCATGACAGGCATCGCCATTGTGATATACCTCAACCAGCCTCCGTACCAGGTCCGCGAGCGTGACTACGCCTATGCGGGGTCGTTCTATGCTTTCAGCATCTGGATAGGCTTTGCGGTTGCGGCAATATGGACATGGATAACTTCCGCCCTCAAGGGCAAGAAGAGTGTGGCGGTCGCAGCGGTGGCTTCAGTTGCCTGCCTATGCGTTCCTGCACTGATGGCTGAGGAGAACTGGGATGATCATGACAGGTCCAACAGATACACCGCGGTGGAGCTTGCATCCAACTACCTCAATTCGGTAGGCAAGGACGGCATTCTCATCACCCACGGTGACAACGATACCTTCCCTCTGTGGTATGCCCAGGAGGTGGAGGACGTGCGTACGGACGTGCGCATCTGCAACACCTCCCTCCTCGGTACCGACTGGCACATCGACCAGATGACCTATGCGGTCAATGAGAGCGCACCTCTCGACATCACGGTGCCTCACACCATGTATCTCTACGGTACCAATGAATATATCTACATTTATGAGATGCGCGGTGACCAGCCTATGCTGCTCAGCGATGCGATGAAGATTTTCAAGCATCCGGAGATCAAGGTCGCCCTGTCCAGCGGCAAGAAGGTGGACTACATCCCGGCAAGGAAGCTCATAATCCCTGTCAACAAGGAGAACTGCCTCAAGTACGGCATAGTGCCGGCATCCTTTGCCGATGAGATTCCGGAGGCCATAATGATTGAGATCCCTAAGGAGAAGAGTTATCTCTCCAAGCCGGAGCTCTTCCTGCTGGACCTTCTCTCCAACTACAACTGGGACAGGCCTCTGAGCATGCTTAACATGGGTGGAGACCTCAATGTAGGTGTCAAGGACTATCTGATGTTTGACGGGTACTCCTACAGGTTCACACCTATCAGGAACAGCATCTCCACCAACAATGTGGGCCTCGTGGATCCGGACGAGCTCTATCGCATGATGACCAAGGTCTACACATGGGATGCCCTCAAGAGGGACGACTACTATGTGGACTATCAGAATCTCTTCACCACTCTCGGCGTGTTATCAGTCAGGAGCATCTTCCTCAACGCTGCCAATGCGTTCTACCGTTACGGGCAGCCTGAGCGTGCCATCGAGATGCTGGACAAGTGCCAGGAGTCTGTCAGCGAGCATTCCTATCCTCTCGAGTCAGCAATCCTAGGCCTCTCTGGCAATGACTATATGGTTGCAGGCATGGTAGACCTCTACTACAAGCTAGGCCAGACTCCTAAGGCCCGCGATCTTGCGTCCAGGTTTATGACAGGTCTTCTCAGTACTGCGAGATTCTACCTTGAGTTCTATACATACACCAAGGAGGAGTTCGACACGGTATCCACATACTACTACTACACAGCAGACATCATGAAGCGTAACGGGGATGTGGAGATTGCCAAGGGTGCTGAAGACGCATTCAGTAACCTCGTCTCAGCCGCTACGGCGGAGAAATAGTCAGTTTGTGACATAAAAGAATGGCGGCCCCTGAGGGCCGCCATTCTTTTTGTGGATAAGGTGCTACCGTTTCAACCGGACGTATATGCTCAGAGGCAGTGCCTTTCCAAAGCTGTCCATCAGTGCCAGCTCTCCGCTCTGCATGTCAAAGCCTTCCTTCAGGCGGAAAGCTTCCTTTACCGTAGTCTCTCCAAGGAGAGGGGAGTAGCCGTTGGAATAGAGATTGAGGACCATGAAACTGTCCTCAGGGGCGAGTATCTGTGAAACGGTGCGGAGCATCTCGAAGAGGCACTCGTCCAGTTTCCATTTCTCCCCGTCCGGGCCATGCCCGTATGCCGGAGGATCAAGTATTATGCCCTGGTAGAGGTTGCCTCTCTTTGCCTCTCTCTTTGCGAACTTCATGGCATCTTCCACTACCCATCTGATCCCGTCCATGCGGCTGCTTTCCATATTGCCCCTGGCCCATGTCACTACCTGACGCACCGAGTCCAGATGGGTCACGTCAGCGCCGGCAGCCTTGGCTGAGAGGGATGCTGCTCCCGTGTAGGCAAAGAGGTTGAGCACTTTCGGGACCGGGGAGGCGGACTCCTTTGCCTTGGCGACAAGTCCGCAGGTCTCGCGGTAGATGTATTCCCAGTTGGAGGACTGCTCGGGGAACACTCCTACATGCTTGAAGGAGGTCAGACCGAGTCTTAAGGAGAAACCGAGTCCCTTCTGGGCTCCATTGTAGCGTATGTACCACTGGTCTTCCATCTTCCTGTTCCTGGACCATGTGCCGCTGTCTTCCTTGCCTGCCTTTCCGAACCCGGCACCGGGAGTGAATCGGGTGTGGATCATCCGGTCCCATTCTGATGCCGGCATGGTCTTGTGCCACAGGGCTTTCGGCTCGGGCCTCGCCATACAGTACGGGCCGAAACGCTCGAGCTTTTCGCCGTCACCGCTGTCGATGAGCTGGTAGTCTTTCCAGAAATCTCCGGGATATTCTATCATAGGTGTATTCTAAAGTTTGTCCTGCTTGAGTTTTTCCATGTACTCGTCTATCCTCTGGAGTTCACGAGGGATGCGGATGTGCTGAGGACAGTGAGGTGCGCACTGGCCACACTGGATGCAGTGGTCAGCCTGGCGGACTGTCTCGATGGCCTTGTTGTAGCCGGTGAGGTATTTCCTGCGCAGCTTCCTGTAGTCCTTCTGGTCCTGGCTCTCGACGAAAGTGCCTTCCTTCACAGAGTCGTTGTAGTACTTGAATATGCCCGGGATGTTGATGCCGTAAGGGCAAGGCATACAGTACTGACAGGCCGTACAGCCCACTAGAGGGTAGTTCTGGATGGTTACCGCCATCTCCTCGAGTATGCCGAGTTCTTCCTCTGTCAGGGGCTTGAAATGTGTGTATGTGTCGACGTTGTCCTCGAGATTCTCCATCCAGGTCATGCCGCTCAGCACGGTGAGTACACGGGGGTAGGTGCCACAGAAGCGGAATGCCCATGAGGCGATGGACTTGGTCGGCTCGATGGACTTGAGCCTGTCTGCAACCGGTCCCGGCACGTTGGCGAGCTGGCCTCCGAGGAGAGGTTCCATGATGACTATAGGAATCTCTCTCTTGTCAAGTTCGTCGTAGAGGTAGCTGGCCTGCGAGTTGCGTCCGCCGGCATGGTTCCAGTCGATGTAGTTCATCTGTATCTGGACGAAGTCCCAGTGGTATTTGTCATGCAGGGCCATGAGCTCGTCGAATCCCTCTTCGTGACCGTGGAAGGAAAATCCGAGGTTGCGGATGTTGCCCTTGCGGCGTTCTTCGAGAAGGTAGTCCATGAGTCCTGTGTCCTCGAAGCGGGTCTTGAAGTTCTGCAGCCCGCTGATGGAGTGAAGGAGGTAGTAGTCTATATGGTCGGTCTGGTAGATTTCAAGCGAACGCCTGTACATCTTGACAGAGTTCTCGAAGCTGGAGTTGGAGAAGTTGGACGCCTTGGTTGCGATGAAGTAACTTTCGCGAGGATGCCTCAGAAGAGCCTTTGCCGTAGCTTCCTCGCTCATGCCCTGAAGGTACACAGGGGATGAGTCGAAATAGTTGACCCCATGCTCTATGGCATAGTCCACAAGTTCGTTGACGCTCTCCTGGTCGATTATGTCCCTCCCTTCGGCGTCCTTTACCATCTGCCAGCGCATGCACCCGTATCCGAGCAGGCTGACCTTGTCACCATTGCATTCGCGCAGCACCATTTCTCCAGGGGTCTGCTCCGCCTTGGTTTCCGGCGTCACTCCATTGGCTGCCTTCCTGCATGCACTGATGCCGAGCGCTGCCGCCCCGACACCGCTTGCCTTGAGAAAATCTCTTCTGCTTATCTCTTTCATGGCGCTTCCTAATCTTTGATGTGAGACTTGAGACCGTCCACATGGATGGCACTGTATGGACGTGAAGGGCAGAGGAATTCGCAGGCTCCGCAGCCTATGCACATCTCTTCCATCACGGTCGGAATCTTGTGTCCGCCCTCGCTTTCAACCATCCTGATTGCTCCGACAGGGCAGTGGCGAGCGCAGTTGCCGCAGCTGACACCATCCCTGTTGACGACACAGAGGTCGAGATCGACAGTTGCACGACCGATATGCTCCGCAGTCTTCTCTTCCGGGGTAAGAGGAAGTATCGCTCCTGCAGGACATACCTGCGAGCATGCCGTACATTCAGGACGGCAGTATCCGTCTTCGTAGGACATCTCTGGCTGCATCAGATGCATCAGGTCGGTGGACGGCCTCAGCACGCCGTTGGGACATGCGCTGATGCAGAGCTGGCACGCCGTGCATCTGCTGTAGAAATCCTTTTCGCTCTTCGCTCCGAACGGGACGAGGCGGCCCTTGCGCTCAGGCTTCTTCTTTGCCTCCACATCTGCAAGACCCCCGTCGAGCTTCATCTCCTGTGCCTTGAGGGTGGATGCTCCAGCTATGAGCGCCCCGGCGATGAAGGCTCTCTTGCCGGCGTCCACACCTGTTTCGGTCTTTGCCGGTGCCGAGGACTTGCGACCCCATGCGAAACCGTATTTCAGGCCGTCGAACTTGCAGCTTCCCAGACAGTCAAAGCAGTCCACGCAGCGGCTGTAGTCTATCTTTCCGCCGGCAACATCGATGCAGGATGCCTTGCAGGACTTTTCGCATGCCTGGCATTTCTTGCATCTGTCGCTGTCTATCATGGGACGGAACATGGCAAACCGGGACAGGAAACTCAGCGTCGTGCCGACAGGGCAGATGGAGTTGCACCATTCGCGCCCGAAGGTCCATGCGAGCACAGCCACGACTGCGAAGGTCACGCCGGCAATCACCGGAACCTGCCATGATGAAGGGCTCACGATGCTCTGAATCATGCGGCCGTATGCGCTGTATGGTGCGAGCAATGCCACGAGCACCTGCACACCGGCTATCATCGCAGCGACAAATATGACCCATACTGCATAACGCAGCACCTTGTGCTCCTTGTGGAAGGTGAATTTCTTCCCCCTGTGCAGGAAGGTGATCACGTCCTGCATCACTCCGAGAGGGCAGATGACCGAGCAGTAGATCCTGCCGAAGATGAGTGTCAGCAGCAGGAGCCCTGCCAGCACTGCGATGTTGAGAACTGCGGCACTTGCGCATACCCTCATGACTGATGGGAGGAACTGGACCTTGGCCATCCAGCCCCACCAGTCATGTCCGATGCCGGCGAGCAGCAGGGTGACTCCGATGAAGAAAACCGCCGCCAAGGCGATTCTGATTTTTTTCAGCATGTCGTTATCTTGTGTAGTTTGATCTTTCTATGACCTTGCCTTCTCGCACTCTGCCTTCGAAGTACCCTGTGTGGTAGAATATGAGGCAGGATCGCGGAATCCGAGCAGGAAGGACTTCACGTCCATGCGCTTCTTGCCGGAAAGCTGGAGGTCGAGTATCGAGATGGCTCCGTCGCATGTGGCCACCGCAAGGGCCTTCTTCCCGTCGCTGAGCACGGTGCCGGGAACTGCCGTGGCTGCATCAGGGAACATGGACTGCACATCTGCAGCCGTGAGTTTCTCCGAAGAGTATATCTTGAGTTGCAGAGGGGACTCGCCCTCGCGCACGAGTTCGGTATATGCTGCCGGATATGGACTGAGGCCTCTGATGAGGTTGTAGACATTGGCAGTTGTGTCGTTCCAGTCTATGTGCTGGAGCTCGCGGGTCAGCTTCGGTGCCTTCTTGAGGACTTCCGACCCTTGGATGAAGCTTCTCTGGACTCGGGTCTCCACGTTGCCTTCGATGATGCCCTGGACTGTCTGGACTACCAGTTCGCTTCCAATGCCCATGAGAGCGTCGTGCACGTCGCCCACGGTGTCGGTCTCGGCGATGCGATACTCCTCCCTGAGGATGATGCCTCCGGTGTCGATGTCCTTGTCTATCATGAAGGTAGTGACTCCCGTCATGCGCTCACCGTTTATGACGGCCCAGTTGAGAGGGGCTGCTCCGCGGTATTGAGGCAGGAGGGCAGCATGGAGGTTGAAGGTGCCGAGCTTAGGCATGGACCACACCTCCTCCGGCAGCATCCTGAATGCCACTACCACGAACAGGTCGGCCTTCCATGCCTTCAGAGCCTCAAGGAATTCCGGGTCCTTGAGCTTCACAGGCTGCAGCACCGGAATGCCGTGCTCCACGGCGTATTTCTTGACTGCACTCTCGTTCATCTTGAGCCCTCTTCCACTAGGCTTGTCGGCCACTGTGACCACACCGACCACCTTGTACCCGCTGCTGATGAGCTTGTCGAGAGGTGCGACGGCGAAGTCAGGGGTACCCATGTATACGATTCTTGTCTTTCTGAACATACCGATGATCTTGGATTTGAATGTGCGCCATCCGCTCTTGAATGTGTCCATGTTGAGCAGGGTGGAGTCGTTGATGGCCTTCCATGTGAGGAAGGCTCCTATCAGGGCCAGGACGACTATGGCCATGAAGGCTCCGGCTGCTGCAGTGACCGCTCCGTCCTTGGCGAGCTTCTCTCCGACCATGTTGATCACCCAGTACAGCACGAACACGAGCACAGAGATGATCATAGGCACTCCGAGGCCACCCTTCCTGACGAGCGCTCCGATAGGGGCGCCGACAAAGAACAGAAGGAAGCATGCGAGCGCGGTGGCAAATTTCTTCAGGAACTCCAGGTCGGCCCTCCTGAGGTAGAAGGTGTATTCGTAGGATTCGCGGCTGAACCCGACGACGTCGGAAATCATCTGGTTGATCCTGGCTGAAGCCGCATTGTAGGCGTCCCTCTCCTTCACCACATCGTTCCACTTCATGAAGTTGCCGTTCGAGTAGTCACGGATGCCGCGATGGACGTATGAGGAGTCTATCTGTGAACTCTTGATCAGGTGCGAAGCCTGCATCATGTTGTCGAACTGCGCCCTGTGGGTCTCCTGCTCTATATTGCGCAGGGAGTCCTTCATGTATGCGAGTTCCTTGACGTTGAGGCACTTGACCTGATCTCCGAAACGGCTGCTGTCGGACTTTTCGAAGGCGTAGTTTTCCAGGGAGATGATCATCTCCTGACGGTCGAAACTGATCTTCTGGAGCTGCAGGGAGGTGTCCCTGTACTTCATCTGGTTGGTTTCCTGATAGTTGGTGCCTCCCATCATGGTGAAGGTCAGATAGTCCTTGTTCTTGGACATCTTGATGATGGCCGAGTCAGCCAGGGACATGCTGGTGTTGCCCTTGCCGCCTGAGTGGTCATAGACTATGACGTTGTGCATCATGCCCGTCTTCTCGTCGGTGTCCTCCACCCTGAGGATATATCCCTCGATGCCGTCATAGAAGGTTCCCGAAGGAATCTTGATCTCCTCCTTGGTCTTGAGGATGTCTTCCCTGAGGGTGTATATCTTGTTGAAGGAGTACGGCACGAGATCATTGTTAGTGAAGAACGCCCCGACAGATATGATGGCAGACGCCACTATGATAGGGGCCATCACTCTGGTCACCGATATGCCGGCGGCCTTGAGGGCGATGAGCTCGTTGTTGTCGGCGAGCTGCCCCATCGTCATCACGGCTGCAAGCAGGGTCGCCAGAGGCAGCGCCATCGGGAGGATGGTGCAGCTTCCCCACATCAGGAACTCGAGTATGACCTTGATCCCAAGGCCCTTGCCGACGAGCTCATCGATGTAGAGCCACAGGAACTGCATCACGAGGATGAACAGCACGACAAAGAGGATCGCAACGAACGGTCCTGCAAACGCCTTCAGAATGAAGCGGTCGAGTCTTTTCATCCCCGGGATACTGTAGATTATCTTGTGGCAATGGCTACAAGTGCATTGTAGGCATCATACAGCCCTGCGGCATTCTTGCCTCCGGCCGTGGCGAGACCTGGCTGTCCGCCGCCGCCGCCCATGATGAACCTTGC
>R14__coassemble_1385_pt1 | contig 12294 bp, 8 predicted proteins | sample R14__metabat2_low_PE_037 | metagenome-assembled genome bin R14
CTCACCTCAGGAAGAGCCGGAGCCTCACTGCGGAGAAGTCCGGAAGGGATCGCATCGGTACTGAGGGCGATCTGCGGAGCATTGAGAGAGTAGCCTGTGCGGCCTTTCTTCGAGAGCTCGAATACAAGTCTGTCGTAGTATCTCATATGCTATGCCTCCTTTACTGCAGCAACCAGGGCATCGATTTCCGCCTTGGTCCTCTTTTCGGTTACACAGAAACTTACATATCCTTCCTCAGTCTCGAGTGCAGCAAAGAATCCCGCCTCATAGAGCTTCTCCTGTAGTGCCTTCACATCCACGAGTGGCCGGAGCACGAACTCCTTGAGGAAAGGAGCGTCATATACCTTCTCGAACTTGCCTGTAGCGAGAAGCTGGTCATAGAGATAGTGCGCCCCGGCATAGGACTGGTCGTTGACCACCTTCATGCCCTGAGGTCCCATCACAGAAAGGTATATGGTCACCCAGAGCGCCATCAGAGACTCGTTGGAGCAGATGTTGGAGGTAGCCTTCTCGCGGCGGATATGCTGTTCGCGGGCCTGGAGCGTCAGCACGAATGCACGGCGTCCCTCGGAGTCGCGGGTCTCGCCCACGATACGTCCAGGCATCTTGCGCATATGCTCCTTCTTCACTGCCATGAAGCCCACATACGGGCCGCCATAGCAGAGAGGAATGCCGAGGCTCTGGCCGTCACCGACAGCCACGTCGGCTCCCCACTCACCCGGGGTCTTCAGGACTGCAAGGGCAGACGGGTCGCAATACTCCACCAGGATGGCGCCGGCAGCATGGAGGGCGTCGGCAAAACCTGTAAGGTCCTCGATGATGCCGTAACGGTTGATGGAAGGGACTATCGCTCCCGCGACTTCACCGCTCTCCAGGCGTGCCTTCAGGCTCTCAAGGGAAGTCTTCCCATCCTTGAGGTCCACGTACTCCAGCAGAGTGCCATAGAACTTCGCATATGTCTCGATCACACCCAGCACATTAGGGAGGAGTCCCTTCGACAGGAGGACGGTGGTCTTCTTGCGGGTACATGCCTGGCACATCCTCATCGCCTCCGCAGCAGCGGTAGGACCGTCATACATGGATGCGTTGGATACATCCATCCCGGTCAGGGTGCAGATCATGCTCTGGTACTCGAATATGTATCGGAGGGTACCCTGAGATATCTCGCACTGGTATGGGGTGTACGCGGTGATGAACTCGGACCTCGATGTGAGGTATGGAATCACGGACGGGGTGTAGTGGTCATATGCACCGGCCCCGACAAATACCTTGAGCTTCGGATTCTTTGCAGCCAGGGAATCGAAGTACTCCCTCACCTGCTGCTCCGACATCGCATCCGGGAGGTCATACTCCTCCTTGTGGAGGAACTCGGCAGGCACGTCTGCATAGAGGTCGTCCATGGAGGAGACCCCGATGCGGTCGAGCATCGCCTTTATGTCCTCTTCGGTATGCGGGAAATAAGCGAAATTGCCCATCTTCTCTTACTTTGCAAGGAATGCTTCGTATGCAGCGGCGTCCATCAGCTCGCCCAACTCTGCAGGGTTGGACATGGTGACACGGAGGATCCAGTTGCCGTATGGATCTTCGTTGAGAGCCTCAGGGGCATTCTCAAGGGAGGTGTTGCGCTCAGCAACGGTACCTGAAACAGGAGCATAGAGGTCGCTCGATGCCTTGACGCTCTCGAGGGCACCGAATTCCTCACCCTTCACGACATTGTCGAGGTCAGGAAGATCCACATAGGTGATGTCTCCCATCTCCTCCTGTGCAAAATCTGAAATGCCGATGAGAGCGAAAGGTCCGTCAACCTTCACCCACTCGTGTGACTCGCTGTAGTAGAGTCCTTCTTTTACTGTGCTCATAGTGTATGATATTATTTCTTATAGTTTGTCTGATAGAATCTTTTCTTTACCACCTTGCCCGGGAACACCCTCGTGCGGATGCGGATGCTCAGTGGGGTCTCGAGGGCGGCATACTTCGAGTCCACGAGGGCGAAACATATGCTCTTATCAAGGGAGATGCTGTGGTATCCTGTGGTGACGACTCCCACCTGGGTGCCGTCCTCAAGTTCAACAGGATAGCCTGCGCGAGGGATTGCCCTGTCTGCGATCTCGATGCCCACGAGCTTCCTGTCAGTGCCGTTCGCCTTCTGGGCAGCGAGAGCCTCCTTGCCGATGAACTCCTCCTTGTCGAGCTTGCAGAACATGCCGAGGCCAGCCATCACAGGACTGATCTGGGCTGTCAGTTCGTCTCCATAGAGAGGCAGGCCGGCCTCGAAGCGCAGTGTGTCGCGACATCCGAGTCCGCATGGCTCGACACCGGCAGAGATCATCTTGTCCCATATCTCGCAGATGCCCTCTGTGGTAGTGTATACCTCGAATCCGTCCTCTCCGGTATATCCGGTACGGCTGACGATGAGACGCTTGCCATCATATACGCTGTCGTAATACTCATAGAATCCGATCTCGGCTGCCCGGGTCTCGCCGAGCACCTCGATCACCTTCTTCTCTGCCTCCGGGCCCTGGATGGCTATCTGTCCCCAGGCGTCGGACTGATTGTCGACGACCACGTCATAACCCTCCTTCTGCGCGCATATCCACTCATAGTCCTTGGCGATGTTGGCAGCATTTACGACGAGCAGGAAATGGTCAGGCTCGCTCTCCCTGTAGACAAGGAGATCATCCACCACGCCTCCGTCAGGATAGCACATCATGCCATAGAGGATCTTCCCCGGCTTGTAGCCCTTGACCTCGTTGGTGAAGATGTGGTCCACGAACCTCTCGGCATCCGGGCCGCTGATGAATATCTCCCCCATGTGCGACACGTCGAACATACCGACATGTTCACGCACTGCGAGGTGCTCCTTGATGATGGTGGAATACTGTATAGGCATCATGAATCCTGCGAAAGGACTCATCTTGGCGCCAAGTGCGACATGCTTGTCGTAAAGGCAGGTTTTCAGAAGATTTTCTTCCATAACTGGCAGTTAATATTTATCGCGTAAAGTTACTAAAAATTCTGCCAGCTCTACATTGGTCTTCAGATAGATTTCAACATCTTCTCCACAGCCCCCCTTGGAAGCGTCGATTTCCCCACAGACATCGACACCTATCACCCTGCGACTCGCAGCCGCTTCCGCGATACGCGCCTTCACTTCCTCCAGGGTCAGGTCACCCTGATCCCAGTCCGTCCTGGCAAAGTCGCGCGACATGACATCCTTGTCAAGGGACACATATACAGGCAGACCTTCAGGGATGTCGAGAGGGTCGCTGCGGCGACGCACCGTGCACACATGCCTGAGCATCGGCAGTTCCTCCCTTGCATGCCTGACCCAGCTTCCGCAGCTGAGGATGGAATCCCCGAAGGCACAGCTCTGGTCGTCAGGATGATTGTCCAGAAGCAGGAGCGCGAACGGCTCCTCTATCCTCTCCATCCAGAAAAGGGTTATGTAATGATAGTCCCCGCTGTCTATCCAGTGCACCATACTGGCAGGGAAGCCGGCAATGGCAGCACGGATTGCATCTGCAGCATCCGAGTCGCAGTAGCATGAGGTCCCTTCCACTCCCCTCAGGTCAAGCGATTCCGAAGACGCAGGCATGAAGCCCTGCTCTTCGTACGCACCTGAGAGATTCATGACAAGATGCATTATTATACTATCAGAAAAATGCATTTCAATGGCTTAGAATAGCGGAAAAGTATTTTTACGATATGCAATTTAAGAATTTTTTAATAAATTTGCACGAATAAAATCCTTAACCCGATGGCCTCTGAAGAATTTTTTCCTCTCGATCCTGAAAAGGTGTACGAATCGTCAGACCTGCTGACCCTCGACACCGACAACGGGTCGGTGACGCTGAAGATGGGTAACTGGCTCAACACAGACCCGGTCAGGATCCATCGTCTCATCGTCAGGGACAAAGTCCTCCACGTCAACCAGATAGAAGTCCTCAACCCTCTCGTCAGCAAGCTTCGCAAGGCCGATCCCGACTACTACAAGAGGTTCATGGGGCTACAGCTCAACATCGACTATCCGGGTTACAGTGCAGGCATCAAGGCCAAGATTCCTTTCGAAAACGATCCGGTAGGATTTTACAGATGGTGGCGCAAGCTCAAGCATGAGGACAAGGTCCATCTCTCCCTCGGCAACCAGATCATCCTCTTCCAGAAAGTGGCAATGATGGAGCCCAAGGTCATCCTGAAGAAAGACCTGGAACTCATCAGGAGGTAGAGGATTTCTCCCCTACCTTCCCTTTCCTATCACGAATACCGAACGGCAGCCGCCCATCCTGTCGAAGCGGACAGGTATCACCACACCCGTCTCGTCCAACGTACACCCATCACCCATCACCTCAGCTATCTTCCCGACAGGAAGGTCCACATGGACTGTGGTGTTGACCGGCATGTGGCTGAAGATCGTGACGATGGCATACCCCGTCTCCTCAGAGCGCTGCACATACACTTCCGGAGTGGAATCCACGGCTCCTGTCCTCTCTACCAGATGCCCGGCGACATGCGGCAGCACCATCTTGGCACTCGCCACCTTTCTGCCCACGGCAAACCTCTGGTCCGAAGTCATGAGCTGCAGGTCGCCCCAGAATCCATGACCTGCAGAAAGCGCGGTCGTGACATTGTACTCCGAGCATTTCTCCATGTCATGTGGATAGACCGCATAGGTAAAAAGTTCCTGAGGTACGAAGTCGGCATACTCGTTGATGGCATTCCTGACACTGCGCGTCCTTCTCCTGGAGTAATCGTTATAGTTGGAAGCTCCGTTGTTGACAAAGAACATCTTTCCCTCCTGCAGAGGCATGAGGCCTGCCATGCACCTCTGAGGCTCCGTGAGATCCATCTCCACCACCACGTCCGGACAGTATTCGCGGAGTTCACGCATCATCCTGACCACATAGAAAGGAAGAAGGTAGTTATACCTGTCAGCAATCTCGCTCTCGGAATGCGACTTGTCTCCATGCCCGAGTCCTGCCAGGCGGCTGCTGAAGGTGTCTATACCATCCCACTTGAAGAACCTGAAACCCTGGTCCGTCAGAGCCTTCATGTCGGCAAGCACAGCATCATATGCAGGTCCTACCAGATCGAATACAGGATAGTCCCACTGACCCTTTATCGGAGCGCCTGAAGCGTCCCTTATGATCCATTCAGGATGCTCCAAGGCACGCTGGGCAGTACTGCCGGCGCTCACGATGGAGACCCATATTCCCGGCCTGATGCCGAGGGTGCGCATCCTTTCCACGAGAGGCTTCAGAGCGTGCGGGAGTCTTTCCCGGTTTGGAGTCCAGTCTCCAAAAGCCTGTTGCCAGCCATCGTCGATGACAAACGTACCTATCCCAAGCTGGGCCGCAGCATCTATCTCCTTGAGGAGCCTGTCTTCCGTCATTATCGGATACGGCTCCTTGGCGCTACGCTGCATACCCCAGGTGTTGTAATAGAAATCAGACTTGCGCGATGCGGCATTGTCGGAAATCTTGGAGTACAGGTAATCCCCTATCACGGCATTCACATCCTCGTCCTGACGGAGTATCGACGTGGTCGACCACACGGTCTCGTAGCATCCCTCCGACGGAAGAGTCTCACCATCGAGATATCCTCCATGACGGATACGGTCGCGCACGACCATCTGGCCCGACTTCTGATTGACCTCGGCGGCGATGAACCAGAGGTCGTCGGCATCTATCCTGCGTCCTGTGGCATCGACGAAGGATGTGTCCTGAGAAGCATGCTCGTAGGTGTTGAGCACCTTGAAGTAGCCGCAGTCCACGGTCAGGAAAGGTCCCTTGACGGAAAGGAAGTCATAGCCGACCTGATAGTCGGCACTCACAGGGTGGTTCATGTGGTGCTCAGGGAACTTCCTTGCATCCCTGAACGTTGCCATCCTGAGTTCATGCGCATCTGCCGGAAGCAGAGCCTCGAACGCATATTGAGGGAAGATGAAATGGTTGGCCCCGTCATGGTTGGTGAGCTTGTGTCCCTTGTCGGAAGAGATCCTCAGGCGCTCGCGTATCATGGTTCCGGTCTCGAAATACTCCCTGTCCCACCACAGGTGTACGCCCTTGAGATTCTTGAATCCCTCGAACTCCCAGGTAACGATGGTCCCGCCATTGGAAAGCGAGCGGACAGTCTCCCCCTTGAAATCCCACAGAGGATCGATGGAGCGCACCACGGTCCCATCGACGCAGAACTCAAACACCGGCACGGTGCTCCTGGACGACACCCCCTGCCTGAGGTCGGTAATGGTCACCCCGACAATCCGGTGGTCCTTGAATGTAGCATCAGCCCTGAAATCCGCATTCCCGAAACTCAGAGTGTTTGCTCCGGCAGAGAGCGAAAGCAGGAAAACCGATACAGTAAAAAGCGTATTTAAGAATCTTGTCTTCATATATCTGTAATTATCTTATTTTCTTTCAAATCCCACAGACTTCGTCGGCACGCCGGCAGTCATCATCTGCTTGAGTTCATCCAGATGGTCGGCATATACTCCACGTGGATTACAGCCTGTCCTGCGGCATATGTCGGATGCCATGGCCACCACCTCTCCCATCATGACACCTGTGCGCATGACACGGACAGTGCCAAGGGCCACATGGGTGACGCTGATGTCACGTCCTGCCATGAAAAGATTGTCTATGTTGCGCGAGTACAGGCATCTGTATGGCACTGCGTATGGAGTCACTGCAGGAGCATCGCACCATGAACGGAAAGGCTCCTCGTCAATGCCCGGGACCGGCTTCGGATAATGCAGGTCGGCACCCCATGTGGTGGTAAATGACGCATCATCATACTGCACCATATCGAGGAGATCATTCTCGCTGAGAACAACGTCTCCAAGGAGTCTTCGCGACTCCCGCTTGCCACCTATGCACGCCACCCATGTGAGGGAGGCGTCCTCGAATTCGTCCATGTGCTGACTACGGTTCTTCAAATAGTCCCAGTTACCATACACAGCCCTCAGCGCATAGTCTCTTATATGCTCTATATCCTCGACCTGATCCAGTCCGAAACCTGTTTCCCAATCCCAGTTACCTCTCATGCCAGGAAAGCATGTACTGTCGGAGAACTGCACAGCCCATGGGCATTCCGGAAAAACAGAAGGCACTCCAGTATGTTCGGCATACCATTGCACAGAAGTGCCCATGACGAGATTATCTGCCGTTTCAGGAGCCCGTGGTTCCCCTGTCTCAGCCCTGGATTCTCTGCCGACACGATAGTCAGCACCGGCGATGTATCCGAGATTGCCGTCGCCTGTACAGTCGGCAAACTGGTCAGCCTTCAGCCTGACCGTCATGCCGGAGCGATTGTCCCGGCACACTATCGAGCGTATGTGAGAGCGCTTGACATCTGCAGAGACTGCCTGACAATTCATAAAAAGGGTAATGTTCTGCTCTGCAGCGAGAAGAGCCATCTTGCGGTCATCATCATAGTTGGATGCAGGCCCGGCATTATGCTGGAGCTTCTCAGGGAGCTCTTCCAGTTCCTCAAGGATAAGACGGCTGCGGAGGAGAGACGTATCCCTTCGAGCCTCCACATTCGTCCAGTGACCCGCATCGGTAAGTTCATCACACAGAAGGCCGAGTCTCGGATACGGCAGCTGATTGATCAGACCGGATGGCCCTACCCTGACTTCGGAACTGTTGTTCCCCCCAAGGACAGGACGGTTCTGAACCAGAGCCACCCTACATCCCAGACGTGCAGCTGCAAGCGCAGCAGCACATCCTGCAAGTCCTCCTCCTGCAACGACAAGATCGAAGGTGCCTCCATCTGTCGGGCGAGGGTCTGCCGGTCTTGATACCGGGGCCCTGCGGCTCTTTGTAAGGCAGATGGCATCACATCTCCCGTCAAATCCGCAGAGATCATGCAAGGCAACGGTGTTCTCCCCTTCCAGCACATCGACTTCTCCTCCATACTGCCAGTGCCAGTCTGAGCCTTCGTTGCCGAATACAGACATATTCCTGCCATTGAGAATCACCTCAAATCGTCCTGGTGTTCCAGGCATTCCCCAATCTGCCACCCAATCTCGGGTGCGCACCCAGAGATGCATTTGCCCGGCATTTTCGCACCGGAAGGAAGAAGATGCGTCCGCCACAGGTACGCCCAGTCCATGTGCAATGAGGTATGGCGAGCCCATGACAGCCATGGACTGATTGTCCATAGTCCACCCTCCGCAGTCATCGAACGACTCGGCTTCAATGAATATCTGGCTATGTCCCGCACATGATATGAGCAGTGCAGAGAGCAGAGGATAGACAAGACGTCTCATTATTTTCCTTGCCCGTTTGAGAAGATAATATCCTTAGGTTTGTTCAGATGACCGCCTTCGTTGAAATGCTGGTTGTCTGGGAGCTCGATGTCAGTTCTGCCGGTGCCCTTCTCCATCAGAGCCTTCAGCTCAGGGAGATGATGCTGGTATACGTCACGAGGCAGAGTGTCATACTCCTTGCAGATGCTGGCCGCCATGCCGACCACCTCGCCCATCATGCCGATGGTACGCATCAAACGGGTCGATCCGAGGGTGACATGGGTAACGCTGATATCTCGTCCGGCCATGAACAGGTTGTTGACATTACGGCTGTACAGGCACCTGTAAGGCACTGCATACGGATAGATTGGATTATGCTTGGTCTCAGCCTTGAATTCCGCGCCCGGGAAATACCTGCTGTTGGCAGGGTCCGGGAAATGCAGGTCGAAATGCCATGTGGTCGTGAAGGAGGCATCCTCATGGAACACCTGCTTGTCGACGTCATCCTGCTTGAGGATGTAGTCCCCCATCAGACGACGGGACTCTCTCTTGCCGGCCACATAGGCCACCCAGCCGAGGTCAAGGTTGCTGTAGTCCGCCTTGATGCTGCTGTGGTTCTTGAGGAAGCTCCAGTTGGAGTATATCACCAGCATGCCATAGTCCCTGATGCGCTCGAAATCGTATATCTGGTCATAATTCATGCCGGTCTCCCAAGTCCACTCCCCCATCTTCACCTTCTCACAGCTCTCATCCGTGAAATTTATCCCATAGTTGAACTCCGGGAAGGCCGTCTTGCCATCACGGCTGACAGAATACCACTGGACAGAGGATCCCATGGTGAGCTTGTCACCTTTCTCAGGCGCAAGCGACTCGCCGAACTCATCCCGGCCTTCACGTCCCATCATCCAGTCAGCACCGGCCATGAACCCGAGATTGCCGTCTCCCGTGCAGTCGCTGAAGAGCGGGGCCGAAAGCTCGAGCTCTTCGCCCGAAGTTATGTTTCTGATGACGACAGAGCCGATGATGCCGGCAGAAGCCATCTTGACAGACATGGCCCTGTATGGAGCGAACAATGTCACATTTGGCTCGCCAGCGATAAATGCATCCTTCTTCTCATCCTCATAGTTTTCTGCAGGCTGTGCGTTTCCGCCCTTGCTGTGTCCGAATTCACGTATCATGTGTCCCAGAGCAGGATATGGATCCATCTCTATGTAAGCTCCAAGATGCACTCTGATTTCAGAGCTGTTGTTTCCTCCGAGCTTCGGGCGGTCATTGACGAGTGCGACCTTAAGGCCCAGACGTGCAGCTGAAACTGCAGCACACATGCCGCCTATGCCGGCTCCCACTACCACAAGGTCATACTTTCCGCCATCAGAAGGAGACTTGGGAAGGGCCCCGAAATCTCTGCGGACGGCCTCCAGGGCTTTCACTTCCGTCGGAGGAACCGTATCTTTGTCCCTGGTGATCCAGATGGCATCACAGCGCCCGTCAAATCCCTTGAGGTCGCTCAGGGCAATCATATTCTGCCCGGCCTTGAGCTTCACCTCACCGGCATACTGCCACATCCACTTGTCCCCGGTTGTGCCGAGGACGGTCTTCAAGGCCTTTCCGTTGACCTTGATGCGGAATGCTCCCGGGCCTTCGGCATCAGTCCAAGGAGACACCCAGTTGAAAGTACGTGCAAAGACATGGTATGTACCTGACTCCGTCACTTCAAACGAGGTGGATGCATCAGAGACCGGTTTCCCAAGTCCATGGGCGATGAGGTACGGCGAGCCCATGAAATCCATGAACTGCTGATCCACGCTCCATCCGCCCTTGTCGGAGAAGCTTTCCGTTTCGAGCAATATCGGTCCCGCCTGTGCGATGCTGATACAAGCGAGGAGCGAAACAAGTGACAATAATATCTTCTTCATATGCTATCTGTATTCGAACATTGCCGTGGCCTTGACGTCACGGTCCGCAGTGACACGGATCCAGCGTGCCTGGAAAGCCTTAGGGAAAGCGTGCTCTATGGTCTGTCCTGCTGCAGCCTCGAAGGTGCCGTATGTGAACCACTGTCCGTCGCCTGTAGGATCGACCTCCACGGTAAAGGTCACATTGCCGGAATCGTTGTGCGAAAGCTGCATCTCCCTCTTGTCATAGAATCCGATGAGGAACGGGTCCGAAGGCACCCCTGCCTTGACCGGCTCATCCACCCATGGACCGCCATGGCCGACAGGCTTGCCGAGCTTCCAGAGGTCATCGATGGCTCCAGCCCAGACCGCAGCCTTGCCGTCTTCAGAGAACACCACATGAGGATTGCCCTTGGCAGCCTCATGGTCTATGCCGGAGAGTATCATCATGCCCCTGTAGGAAGCGTAGTCAGTGACGGCATAATTGTGGGAAGAGACAGGACGTACCTTTGCATATCCGTCCGCATTCTCTGCAGGCAGCTCATAGAAAGTGCCGCAGAGGGAAAGCAGGTCGCGCTCCGTCGCCACCTCGCGGCAGATTCTAAGCTTCGCATCTTCAATCTTCTCATTGTATGCCTCGGCACCAAGAGGAAGTCTCCACCGGCGTCCCTTGGCATCGACGATGAGGATCGAGCCTTCATCGACCTCTACGACATCTGACGGTATCTCGAACTTGTCCGCAATGTACTCAGCCATGTCAGGGTCGTCCTTTGCAACGAAATTCATTTCCCCATCCATCTCATAGTACTGTTTCCCGTCTTTAGTGGCAGCAAGAACTCCGAGGGCGCGTCTCTGGTCCGGAAGGCCATAGAGAAGAGCCTCCGAATCATTTTCCTTATTGACTGGGACGAGACCTGCAAAAATAGGGTCAGGGTCCTTTGTGCGGGTCTCAGCCTCGGCAAGGACGAAAGTAAGGTCAGCTTTGATGTCGGCACTGCTCCTGGCTCTCACCCATACACCCTCATCAGATTTCTCAAACGGCACGAATACAGAAGAGCATGCAGCGACCTCAACCTGCCTGAGCTCTGTCCACACGCCATTGCCTGCCTTGTCCACCTCGAATGTGACAGTGGCAGGAGTGTCGGAACGGTTGGCTATCCACGCGCAACGATTGTCCCACCCTCCGAAAAGGAACGGATCAGATGCCACTCCGGCCTTCACGTCATCCCTGAGCCAGAGAGAGCCTCCTGCCGTGGTAGGGCCGACATTGTCCGGCTGGTCAGGAGAGGTAAACCACAGGTTGGAATTGGACTGTCCGGGACCTCCGATACGGCCTTTCTGCTTGCGTTTGTTGAGAAACTCACTCATCGCAGAATCATCGCATCCGAAGACCAGCCGGTCTCCCCATCGTGTAAAATCACCTATGACCTTAAGATACGAGCCGCGTGGACGGATGCCGGCGGTATTGGAAGAACAGAATGTCTGAGGGAAATGCCAGAACATCCCATGCATCGTCATGAGATACTCCGGGGCGTCATCCGTGCCCACGTTGCGTATGCGGGGCCACTCCGTATTCCAGCCGTGTGCGCCATCATATGCGAAGCTGGCCTTCGGGAGACGATAGTAGCTCCACCCTGTCTCAGGCTCCCTGAGGGCAAGGATTACAGAGCGGTAGTCCCATCCGAGAGCCCAGATAGGATCAGTCTCAGGATGTTCATTGCCGCTCAGGCCTCCAGGACCTGTGATTTCAGTAAACTGGTTGCGGCGGACAAGTTTCCAGTCCTTCCCGTCCCACTCGGAGAGCGAACCGGAAGGGATGTCGAACTGCTTCTGGGCAAGCTCGCCTTCCTCTCCATTGTTGGAAAAGACAGCTACCCCCTGGCCCGAATAGAATCCCTTGCCATGGTAACCGGGGAACAAGGTGCAGAGGTCGCCCGTGAAGCCCTCCTTACGTTTCTGATTGCCATCCTTATACAGTTCGACGGCATCGAGCGTATGGACGTCGATATCATAGAATCCCGCCTCCATGGTGGCAAGGAGGATCCTGTTCTCAGGGTCGGTCAGGTGTCTGGCTATGCCAGTCGGACGTCCGGGAATCCTGTCATATGGGATGGCACGGACATTCCCCTCGCCATCTATGGCATACGGACCGAT
>R14__coassemble_1499_pt1 | contig 11616 bp, 8 predicted proteins | sample R14__metabat2_low_PE_037 | metagenome-assembled genome bin R14
AAGGAAGCAGATGCGGCTCCTGTGCTCTCCACCCTGGAAGTCTCCCAGACTCCGTCTTCATCCACCCAGGCCATGTGCTCGGTCAAGTGGGCATCTGCAACTGATGACGAGATAGTGCACCACTATGAGCTCTCATATGGCCCTGCCGGTTCTGCAGCCACCACGGTATGGTTCATGGCAGACTACTACCTCCACCCTAAGACCTCAGACATGAAGAGCGAGTGGCAGTACAGCCTCGGCACCCTCAGCAAGGGCGACTACACCGTCTCCCTCACGGCCGTCGACTCATGGGGCAAGCGCAGCAATGTCCTTACCGAGAGTTTCACCGTCACCGGCCAGTCAGTGGACCCTTCCACCCTTCCGGACCCGTATGTGGACATGGACTTCTCCGGAGGGCAGATAAAGGATGCAAAGGGTAATGTCACTGTCACCAACAGCGGAGCCGTGGCATCCCAGCAGAGCGTCACCTTCGGAGGCACCACCTACAGCGTGGATGCGCTCTCCACCGGCGGCGGAAAGTATGCAATGTGCCAGTTTGATGCCCTCACGACCACTGCCTCCATGCAATCCTTCGCCCAGAACGGATTCACCGTCGAGGCATTCTATGTCGACAAGGCCGGCTCCTCAGCTGTCCAGGGCATAGTCTGCGGCACCGAATCCGGAGGATGGGGCCTTGCCGAAAGGGCTACAGGCGTGCCTTACTTCATAGTAGGAGAGGGCACCAGCAATGCCTGGAAGAACGCCGACGCAAAGTCCGCCGTATCCAAGACTGAGCTTACGCACCTTGTCGCAGTATACGATCCGGCATCAGCCAATCTCCGCATCTACGTCAATGGCACCCTCAATGCCAGCGCAGCCATCACAGGAGTCTTCCATGTCGGCAGCGGGGACACCTTCAACCGCTTCTGCCTGGGTGCGGACATAGCTCCGGGCAACACCAGCACCCATTTCATGTCGACTGACATGCAGATCGTGGATACCAAGATTTACAACAGTGCCCTCAGTGACGACCAGGTAGGTCTCGCATATGCCAAGGCAAAGGAGGGCCTTGGCTCTGCCGTCCCCTCAGCAGTAAGCATACTTGCCATAGGTAACAGCTTCTCCGTCGACGCGATGCAGTATCTCTACCCGCTCCTCAAGGATGCAGGGTACGAGGACATAACCCTGGGAAACCTCTACATCGGAGGCTGCTCGCTCGAGACCCATGCCTCCAACCTCACTTCCGGGGCAGCTGCCTATGACTACTACAAGAACACTTCCGACAGCTGGTCTGTGACGAATCAGTACAATGCCCTGACAGCCCTGTCCGAGCGCAGCTGGGACTACATCTCCATCCAGCAGGTGAGCGGCAATTCCGGCATGCCGGACACCTACGACCCGTATATGAGTACCATAGTCGGCATCATCAAGGAGAAATGTCCTTCTGCAAAGCTCATGTGGCACATGACCTGGGCATATCAGGGGAACTCCACGCATGCCAGCTTCCCTAACTACTCCAGCGACCAGGCCACCATGTACTCAGCCATCACATCGGCCGTGAAGTCAAAGGTCCTCAGCCGGTCGGACATCGACTTTGTCATCCCGAGCGGCACTGCCATCCAGAACCTGCGCACCAGCTATCTCGGAGACAACCTCACGCGTGACGGATATCATATGTCGTATGATGTGGGCCGCGCCACCACTGCTCTCATGTGGTGCAAGCAGATCACGGGGTGCGACCTTAGCAAGGTCAGCATGCCGACAAGATACCTTTACGAGTCTGCGAAGGAGGCCGCCATCAAGGATGCCGTCGACAAGGCATATGCCCATCCATATGAGGTCACGGCTTCTGCTTATCCGGCAGGCAACCGGGATCTTGAGGCTGTCTTCACTGCTGCCGGGTATGACCTCAGCAAGTATGACGAGCTCCAGTTCTCCTGCATGCTCAAGGCCTACTACAACTCCTCCAGCAGCTCTTCCATGACTACGGAATACGTCTACTCGACTTCCAGCAAGCCGACCAATCTCAATCAGTTCGCCGCGACGAGCATGATGTCGAAGACAGACCTTCCGGCAGGAACCGTGATAGTGCTCAAGGACGGCTACCAGTACCGCCCGGAAGGTTGGACCAGCCTCTCAGCCAAGACCTCCCCTCGTCCGTCCAACGTGACGAGTGCCATCGTCACGGTCGACGATGCCTGGTGGGGGAGCTACGCCTACCGTGCGTTCAACCTCGCGAAGTCCGGCAATCCTGCGCTCACCGATGCCGAACAGAAGGAACTCCCTCAGTGCATAGCATTCTTCGTCCCTAAGAAATAGTGTAAGAAATGAAACGTATAGCAATCATCATTCTCGCTGCCGTGGCAGCGCTCACATCCTGCAAGAAGACTCCTGCAGACTCGATAGTCCTCCAGGAGGCATCATACTCCAACCTTCATTTCAACTCGGCCGGCGGAAGGTCTGAGATTACCTTCGTGGCATCAGGCGACTGGACCGTGTCTCTCAGCGGAGCACCTGACTGGGTGTCATGCTACCCGGCAAAGGGCAATTCGGCAAGCAAGTCATTCACCGTCACAGTTTCTTCCAACGGGCCTGAAAGCGAGAGGTCTTGCGTGCTTACCATCACCTGCGGCACTGCCAGTCAGACCATCAACATCAGCCAGGACCACAGCGAGTCTCTGAGCTGCGCTCCTATATGGGTCGACATGCCTAAGGAAGGAGGCCAGGCAACAGTGTCTGTCCTGTCCACTTCCCCTATAGAGACATCCGTGACTTCAGGCAGCGACTGGCTCAGCGTGGTCAGCACCAAGGCCCTCCAGGACTACACGCTCACCCTTGCCGCTGCCGCAAACACCACAGCCGGGTCCAGGACCGGAAAGGTAGAGGTGACTTCCAACGGACTGTCCACTACCGTCACCGTCATGCAGGTTGCCGGCAGAACCTCCACATTTGACGAGGGAAGCATCGTGGCATCTTTCGGAGTGATGAGCGACACCCACCTTGACTATACTACCACCATGCCTCAGGAGAAGCTCACCAAGGCATTCGAGCAGCTCAAGAACAGGGCTCTCATTAACGACAATGACGGCCTTGACGGTATCCTTGTTGCAGGGGACCTCATCCAGAATGCCGTCAACACCACTGAGATAAACAGCTTCAAGACCACGTACGAAAATGCCTTCACTCCTTCGAAGGTTCCTATGGTATACTGTCTCGGCAATCATGACGTCACCGGGTGGTGGTCCACATCGATGGTAACCGACGGACAGGCTTTCAGAAGCATATTCGGCTCCGATTACTACACTACCGATCAGGATCCGACCAGCGGCACTTCGCTGGAGTGCCGCCACTGTGTCATCCGTGGCATCAACATCCTCTGCATCTCCCCTATAGGCAACACGCCAGTGATCTACGATGCCAAGGCCACGGCATGGCTGGACGCCAAGCTTGCCGAACTCACCGCTGCCAACCCTGACAGGTACATAATCCTGCTGAACCATGCGATGATACAGAACACCGTATACGGCAGCAACCTCGTGTCCGGAGGATATGAGTCCTCCGACCCTTCCGTGCCATCGTACTGGTATACGTCGTCCCTTACAAGCATCCTGAACAAATATCCGCAGGTGATCACCTTCGGCGGACACCTCCACTTCCCGATCAACGATCCACGCAGCATCTGGCAGGGAGGCTTCACCGCTCTTGGATGCGCATCTGTCAGATATATGGCGTTTGAGGGAGGCACCTACTATGCCAACAAGGCCGGAAGCACCACTCTCAACGACTGCAATGACTACTCCCAGGGCTACCTCATCCAGTTCGATGCCAGCGGCAACATGCGTGCGACGAGGATGGACTTCTTCCATGAGGACACCATCGGAGACCCATGGGTGATCTCATATCCTGACCCGACAGGCAAGACACATCTGAACAAATACAACCATGACATCCAGCGCGCCGACGATGTCGCACCTGTGCTTACGACCCTGGAGGTTTCCGGCAGCACTGCCAAGTGGGCCGCCGCCACGGACTCCAACGACGGCTTCGTGCATCACTATGAGCTGTCATGGACCAACGGGGCGGGCACGACCAACACTGTGTGGATCATGGCTGACTACTACCTCAATCCGAAGCCTTCGACCATGAAGAAGGAGTGGGAGTACAGCCTCGGCACCCTCGGCGCAGGCACATGGACCGTGACCCTCTCCGCGGTTGATGCGTGGGGCCTCAGAAGCAATGTGCTGACTCAGACTGTGAAGAACTAGACCTTGAGCACTTCCTCGCAGGTGGCGGGGTCGTACTTCGTGTTCTTGAATTCGAGGATTACGGATCCCGAAGCATTGGACCGGCTGGCATGATAGATGCCGGCCGGTATGTGTATGGCCTGACAGTCACTTCCCGGCACAAGATTGACCCTCTCCGTCTCGGCTCCGGTCTCATCATAGAGCACGACATCGACGTCTCCTCGGATGCATATGATGTCCTCGCTCGTGGCGGAATGCCTGTGCACAGGAACGTCCGTCCCAGGCTCAAGGGCGTTGAGCATCCTCATCGATCCGTCCTCCGGGGTGTCCCTGAGGTCCTGGTGCATTCTCAGGCGAGGGGATTCCTTTGCCCTCTGCGTGAGGGCGTCCAGAAGTGCAGAATCTATCTTCATGGCTTTTATCCTATTATGTATTTGCCTACCTTAGGGATGCGCTGGAGCACGATGGCCGTGATGGCCACGCATACGTATGAGCTCACTGCAGTGAGGATTATGATGAGCGGAGTGCAGGAGAGAGTCCTGCCGTAGAGGGCTGCAAACTGTGAGAGTATTATCATGTGCAGCAGGTACATCCCATAGCTGGCCTTGGAAACTGGGAGCACAATCCTGCTGTAGAAGCTGCCGCAGGATGTGATCTTGCGCATCAGGAATATTGTGCCTATGGTCATGAGGGCGACTCCGGTCGAGTCGAACATCCATGGGGTCTCCCATATGGCTGCGATGCCGACAGGCCCCTCGAACGGGTACACGCCGCCTGTGGTCCTGCACACGCTGGTATAGAATACTCCGAAACAGATTGCAAAGCCTACGATAAGGCAAGGAAGGCCTGCCCTGAGGGTCTTGCTCCATGAAAGCTCGCCTACGAAGCGACGGAAGTACAGTCCGATGAGCAGGTATCCTATCATGCCGCTGAGGTAGTAGAATGTGCCGCTGGTGTTCCAGCTGCATTCTCCCCAGAGAGGGTATCTTGCGGGATTAGGGATGCCTGAAGGACCGTAGATCACAGGCGGCTCACCTCCGAGCCATATCCTGATGAACGGGATGAGCGTGGTGAAGAGCCATATGCCGATGTATACCTGCAGTTCTGTCTTCGTTACCTTCTCAGCCCAAGGGGAGAGCATGGGGATGATAAGATACAGGCCCACGAGCATGTATACGAACCACAAGTGCCCTGCGGCGTAGTTGAAGTTCTGCAGGAGGTTGACGAAGTTCTCTGCAGGCTTGCCCCATATCAGGGCGTATACCACCGACCATACTGCCAGAGGGATGAGTATCCTGACAGCCCTGCGACGCAGGAACTCCCCGGAGGAGTAGTGCATCGGGAACTGAAGGTAGCTGGACGCCACCACGAATATCGGGACGCAGGCTCTCACCAGGGAGTCCATGAATGATGCCCAGAACGCATCTGAGGCGGATTTTACGAGGGTGCCTTCACCTCCGAGGTAGAACGGCTCCGTGCTGTGCACTACCATCACCATGAAGCAGGCTATCACCCTGAGCCAGTCGATCCAGACTTCTCTCTTTGTACTCATGTCTTGCATTGATTTGGATGCAAGATACGAATATTATTTGTGATTAAGATACCAGTCGGTGTTGGAGGCTCCTGATGATGCTACCCAGAGTGTGAAGTCAGGATAGTCGTTGGAGATGCTCGTACGCTCGGTCGCAGGTGTGAAGTCTCCTGGGATGGTGATGGCATATGGGTAGTCGCCTGTGTTATGGATGTAGAACGCTTCCTCGCCCTTTCCTTTCTTCGACAGGTCTGCGAGGGAAGTGGCCTCATGCTTAGGCATGTGCACCTCTATCCTGGACTCTGAGGACGGATCGCTGATATATCCTGGGATGATGTACGGGTTGAGCTCGTCAATTACTTCGCTGAGCTTCAGGGCGGTGCTGCCGAAGGTCCTGGTGACGGTGCGGACTGTTCCTCGCTCCGCTCCGGTGTCGGAGAATATGATGAGGGACCCGGAGGCGTTGCGCTCATCTTTGATGCCGCTGCCGATGGTGAGAGTGCCGAGCTGCCCGGAAGGGAGCTGGATTGCGAATGCGTCGCTCTGTGATGCCGAATTTGCAGGCTGCACGGCCTCAAAACTGTCGGTAATCTTGGTTACGTAGTTGTCAACGGTGATGGTGAGGGCCCTCTGGTGACGGATGATCACGTCGTTGAGGTCGTAGTCGCCTCCCCATGGCCATATGTCCTCGAATGCGTAGCTGCTGGTGGTGGTCTGCTCGACAGGCTTGTTGGCCTCCGCGATCTGTTCCAGCTCTATCCTTTCAGGATTCGCGATTGCGTAGCTCGGATTAGCTGTGACGCAGAAAAGTTCGTCCTTGTAGCTATTGTCCACTCCGTCCTCGACTCCGTAGACTACGCGCCCTTCGTGTTCGAAGGATATGTATCTCGACTTTTTGCCGGGATTGAGATTCTCGTTGGAGAAGATTATCTGCCTGTTGTAGCTCTTGGTGTTGATGTTGTCGTATGTGGTAGTGCAGTTGGAGAAGTCTATCCATGCTGCCGTGCCGTCAATGTATGAAGGCTGTGAACTGTCATAGCTCCATCCCGGCTGGAATCCGTCAGGGATGAGGAAATATCCGATGGTGTAGCCCGGAGGGAAGGCTGTGCCGATCTCTCCGCTCTGCGGATCCTTGAACAGGAGCTTCACGGTGGTGAATGCCTCGCATGGGGCCTTGCAGACTGCAGGGTCGACATATCTGTTGCGGTTGGTGTCCTTGCGGCCGAACGGATTGTTGTTCTGGATGGAGTAGTTAGGGAAGATTATGAAAAGCTCCAGGTCGTCTATGCTCTGAGGCGGGGTGTCGGTCCTGTAATAGTAGTACCCGAAGGTGTTGAGGTAGCTGGCGGTCTCGTTGAGAAGGGTAAGTGACACTTCAGCGTCAGTCACGTCATGGGTGACGCCGTCCTCGTCGGTGTAGGAGGAAAGGATGCTGGTGTTGACTATGCTTGCATTCTGCACGAAGGCCGAATTGTCAGTGGCGAGCGCGGAATTGATCGCCGTCGTGAACGCGGAGGTGAGGGCTGCCTTGGAACAGATGCCGTTGCGGTCCTCATATCCGCCGAACTTGTACTTCAGGTCTGCTGAGGGCTCCCAGTAGCAGATTGAATATACGTTGTATGGTGAGTCGATCTTCCATACCTGCAGACCGTCGCCTGCCTTTGTGCGCAGGGCGCTTGATTTGGTTGCCTTGGAGGCGGTGTATGAGGCGCTGATGCCATCGGATGTCACCGTCGCCTCAATGGCCTGCGGCACCCCGATCGCGTCGCACTCTATCCATGCCTTGGACACTGCTGCCGGGATGGTGAGGATGTCGTTGAACGATCCGGACTTGTCCAGGAAGAAGGTGAGTATGGGCTCGCTGTCGAAATCATCGGAGGAGTATACTCTGACGGGTGCTCCAGAAGCATATTCCCCCAGGCTGACGCTGATGCGCGCCTGCCTGGAGGTCTCAAAACTGAAGTACTCGCTCTCCGCCTTCTGGCGGCTTGCTTCGATTTCGTCAGGGTCTATCTGGTTGCAGGATGCTGATATTGCAACCAATGCTGCCATCGTGATGGCTGTCTGCAGGTAAGATTTCATGGTTTTGAGTTTTGTCAGGTGAATGTTCCGTACTGTTCCGATAGATGTGGGTCCCTACAGGGACTTTATCGTACCGAGCTTGTACTTACCCTTGAAGGGCCTTGGAAGTACGCCTTTCCTTTTATATTCGACATAGCCTGTGGCGCGGAGAATGCCGGCATTGAAGAGGTCATTCTTGGCGCCGGCCTCTTTCTTGTTGGCCGGGGTGCGCCCATGCGCTATCATGTATACGATGCGCGGGGAGATGCCGTAGGAGAATGCAATGAAATCGTAGATCTTCCTGTTCTCGGAAGTCTCGTAGCCGACTGCGAAGTGGCGGCTCATGAATTTTGAAGTCTTCATAGTACTCAGTTTTTGGTACTGCGAAGATATTCAAGCTTTGAAGAATCCCCAAATTACGTGTCGCAAAGAGTCACAAAACGGATTCTCAAATCGTATTCCAGAATCAGATTCTCAAAAGAACAACTTTCTGATCTGCAGCGTGTTATGCTTCGGACGGCATGTCGGGGACAAACTCCTCTTCTGTCATCAGAAGTATCTTGATGTCTGCTGCTGAGAGTGCATCAGTCAGTTTCTTGTCGTTCCTGAACCTGTCGGCCTGTATATGTGAGATGAAGAGCACCTTCACTTTCATGGACTTCATCACTTCGATTGTCTCTGGCTCGGCAGGATAGACTTTTTCGCCCAGCAGGTACATCCCGGTCAGGTCGCCTTCCGGAGAGATGAACCCCTTCAGGTCGTAGCGGACCTTCTCGTCGTTCCGTATGCTCTTGGCGATGCTGACTCCTCCCTGGCGGACCCCATAGATGAATGCCGGGATTGACTCAGGCTCTGTACGGAACATGTCGAAGAGGGTCTTCACGACCACTCTCTCCACCCACATCACCAGGGATGCCATGCAGAACACTATCACGAAGGTGCGCCAGTCCGGGATAATTATGTTCAGCTCGGGGAAATGCTTCACCAGGATATGCTCCAGGAGGGAACATGTGGCCGAACCGCATATGACGGCCGCGATGACTCCGTAGAGGTCGATGAAGGACGTGTATCTCATGACTCCGGAGTAGGTGTGGAGAACCTTGAAATAGAATGCGAAGATTACAAGACATACCGCTATGCCTCCTGCGAGATTCCAGAAATACTCAGCGAAAATCTCGTCTCCGTGTGTGAGGTAGAATCCAAAAAGGCACGACAGGGCCACTGTGAGAAGGTCAAGCAGCAGTATGCACCAGTAGGGAAGTGCATTTCTCGTGAAGTACCACTTCGAGAAGTCTTGAAGGAGGTTCATAGGTCTGTTAAGTCCGTTCGCTTATGCGGTCGGTACAAAAGTAGAGTTTTTCATTCGTAAAAAAAAGCCTATATTCGCACTTAGACTTTAACGCAGCGTATCTATGTCTGACCACATCGTCATAATGGCAGGAGGAGTCGGCAGCCGTCTCTATCCCCTCAGCACCCCGGAGCACCCGAAGCAGTTCATCGACATCCTGGGATGCGGCAAGACCATGATCCAACTCACATACGAGCGATTCCTTGTAGTGAACCCTTCTGCAGAGTTCTGGGTGGTGACTTCAGAACGCTATCTTGATTTTGTACGGGAGCAGCTCCCTACTGTCCCTCGTGAGCATATTCTCCTGGAACCGGAGGCCCGCAACACTGCTCCGTGCATCGCTTATGTGAGCAGGAAGATAGCTGTCAGGTATCCTGATGCCAATATCGTGGTGACTCCTGCAGATGCATATGTACCTGATGCGGATGCTTTCGCCGTCACGATGCGTGCTGCTCTGGATTTCACAGCCTCCAACGAAGCAATCGTTTGTGTGGGTATCAAGCCTACACGTCCAGAGACAGGATATGGCTATATCTCTGCCTGTGGGGTGATTGACAAGGTCGTGAAACTGGACGCGTTCAAGGAAAAGCCAGACCTTGAGACTGCAAGGAAGTACCTTGCCGACGGAGGCTACTGGTGGAATGCCGGCATCTTTGCATGGAAGGTGGGAGAGATAGAGAAGGAGCTCCGCAAATGGGTTCCGCAGATAGAGGGGGTGATGGATGCCCTGGCACCGTCAATTTATGGGCCTTCTGAGCAGGACTCGCTCAGGACTCTGTTCCCGACATGTGACAAGATATCGATAGACTATGCTGTGATGGAGAAGTCTGCCGACACATATATGATAGCATCCGACTGGATGTGGACGGATCTCGGAAGTTTCGCGGCGATAGAGGAGGTGAAAAATCTCAAAAAAAGTCCGGAAAGCTTTGCATTTTAAAAAATAAAGTCTACCTTTGCAATCCCGATTCGGAGATAAACCGAAAAGTGGTTGGAAGACTCGTTAGCTCAGTCGGTAGAGCATCACACTTTTAATGTGGGGGTCTCGGGTTCGAGCCCCGAACGGGTCACGACGAGAACGAGTCATTGACATCTTGCTTCCTTAGCTCAGTTGGTAGAGCAACTGACTCTTAATCAGTGGGTCTAGGGTTCGAGTCCCTAAGGGAGCACAAAAAGGTCGGCTAATTTTAGCCGACCTTTTTTCGTTTGCAGGGACTCTCTAGTCAAGTCCCTGTGTGAGTATTTCTGCAGTCATCACGAGCATTCCGTAGATGTGCTGGCCGATGGCGTCGAGGATCGAAGTCTTGATCTCTACCACTTCAGGGTCCTCCATATAGTCGTTATTGAGGTTCTCGTATGCCTCCTCGAAGTTTGCAAAAGGAACGACTCCGTCAGGATTGCAGTGCAGGAGCTTGAGACGGTATTGAGGCTCCCAGCCGGTGCAGAGATTCTGACGGTCCATCAGGCTGAGAAGCCTGTTGAGGTGCTCAGGATTGGCCTCGATGTAGTCGAGGTTTAGTATTTCGCCGAGTGTCGCTCCGTTGAATCTCAGCATGACGTCGATGAGGTTCTCGTCGTTGTTGCGGCAGGCCTGCGGAACTCCCTGCTCGAGAGCCCAGGTAGTGAAGAAGTCCTCGTAGTTGATGCCCTCCATCTCAGAAGGATAGCTGTTGAACATGCTGTTGATCACCATAGGAATCACGGCACCGAGTCCCATCTCCTTGCCTTCCTCATAGTCGGACATGTAGGTTTCGAATGTGCGCCTGAGATCGTACGGGCCGTCACCGCAGAACACCCTCTGGAGGTTGATGCGTTCTGGGTCTCAGCGTCGAGCTGCTGCACTCTGCGCAGGGATGCGAGGGATACCGAGCCTCCCTGGGAGTAGCCTGCGATGTAGGTCTTGTAATTCTTGTCGAGGTTGAGGCTCTTGGCCTTTGCATAGTCGAGGAGGGCGAGGAGCGCGTCGATGCTCGTGCGGCCGTGGACCTCATGATTGAGGTATAGGTCAGGGTGGCTGGACGAAGAGCCGAGCCCGATGTAGTCAGGCATGATGCAGAGCGCACCGGTGGCTGCCATGATGGCTTCTACGGAGGTGTAGTTGGTCGGGACCATCATCGCTCCCATGTGGGTGCCATGGTTGATGAGAAGCACCTGCTTCATCTTCCTGAGGAGAGGATATACGATGAGTGCCGATGCCGTCACAGGCTGGTTGTCCTGGTCGACGGTCTGATATTCGATCTTGACGGTCTTGTAGAGGAGGGGAGCGATGCCCTTGGTCTCGGGGTCAGCCTCCGGCTCGAGCCTGGTGCATGCCTCGCTGAAGGCCTCACGCACCTTTGCCAGCATCTCCTCATCGGCAGTGCCGGTGATTCCGGCCATGGCGCTGGTGAAGAGCTCGTCACCGGTCTGCTCGGACTCTTCGGTCACGGTGAATTCCTGAGTGAGCTGCTCCT
>R14__coassemble_1501_pt1 | contig 11614 bp, 8 predicted proteins | sample R14__metabat2_low_PE_037 | metagenome-assembled genome bin R14
TCAACTCATATTATCTTATCAAGTGCCTTGGTATCTTCCTGAGTATGGAGGACGTATACCAGCACTCGAAGGATTGCCAGCTCATCCAGCCTAACGCACAGCCTGGTGACCTCATCTTCGAGGACTACAACGACGATGGCAAGATTGACGACAAGGACCGCCAGTACATGGGCAACTGCACTCCAGACTGGACCTACGCACTTACAGCCGGCTTCTCTTGGAAGAACCTCAGCGTCAGCGCAATGTTCCAGGGCGTCTTTGGCGCACAGACCCTCTATATGGGTAAGAACCAGCTCTATGATGAGGCCGAGGTCGATGCAAACCGCGAAGCCCGCATCCTGACCGACTGCTGGACCACTGAGAACCGTCACGCCAGCCTCCCTAGGATGAGCGAGACCGACCCTAACTCCAACTGGACCACAGCTTCCTCATTCTATCTTGAGAACACCTCATACCTCCGTCTTAAGAACTTGACCATATCTTACGACATCACCAACGCTATCCGCAAGGCCGCTCACTTCAACGACCGCAACAGCTCGATGATGGTATACTTCTCAGGTGAGAATCTCTTCACCATCACTCCTTACTCCGGAATGGATCCTGAGTGCGGTGGTTCTGATGTACTTCAGTACCCTGTATCAAGAGTCCTCTCCCTCGGTGTGAAGATTACCTACTAATAAAAGAGAAACAGTATGAAAAAGATATATTATTTCGCGATTGCTGCTCTTGCAACTACTCTCTCTACAGGTTGTAAGGACTTCCTCGACGTCCAGCCTGAGGGTACTCCTACCACCACCACATACTTCACCAACGACTCCCAGGCCATTGCTGCTGTCAATTCACTTTACGGACACAGCAACGATGATGACCTCTGGGGCCGTGAAATCTATTGGGAGCAGTCTGCCGGCTGCCAGTTCGTGCCAGGCAAGACCAAGGGTTGGTCTTCCACCCTCTCGAAGATGGAGTATACCGGTGACGAGAGCCCTCTCTCTGACAGCTACAGCAGACTCTGCAGTTATATCGCCCGTTCCAACTGGGTTGTAAACTCCCTTGTAAGCAAGGAAAAGACCACTGAACTTACCGACATAGAGAAAAGGTCTCTCGGTGAGGCGTATTTCATGAGAGGATTCATGCACTTCACGCTTGCATACCGCCATGGCTGCAAGACCCAGGGTGTACCTTTCATCAAATATGAGGACTACAATGACGGAGTATACGACTACTCCATCCCTAAGCAGCAGGCTACAGTGATGGACAACTACTCCATGTGTATCGAGGATATGGAAGCTGCCAAGAAGTACCTTCCTCTCTTCGAGAGTTATGGCGCTGACGACCGTGGTCGTCCACATCAGGCTGCAGCAGTCGGCATGATGTGCCGTATCTACGCATACTGGGCAGCATACGACTCCAGCAAGTGGGACAATGTCATCACCTGCGTCAATGAGCTCGAGACCAACTATGGCCGCAGCCTTGCGAAGTCCTACAAGAATCTCTTCGACTCCAACTGGAATACCGGTGAAGACGGATGGTGGGGCCCTGAGTACCTCTGGAGCTTCCCTACCAACGGTGGTAAGGACGGACAGCGAAGCGGCGGCATCGAGATGCCGGGCGTAATGCTCGAGAATACCGGCTGGGGCGTGTACAACGGCTGGGGTCAGATCAAACCTACCCTTGATGCATACCGTGAGCTTGCAAAGGACGGTGCACGCAACGAGCGTCTCACCACCTGCCTTCTCCAGTATGGCGACGAGTTCCTCTTCCCTACAGACAACAGCCTCCAGACCATCAAGACATGGCGCTACTACTCCACCTCAGACCTTGAGACCGGTTTCCAGGTCAACAAGTGGATGGAGCCTTTCGGCCATGCTGACTTCATCAATCAGGGCTACGTCTCATCTTCAGGTGATACCCCTACCGCACGTGTCAACTGGCATGTGATCCGCTTCGCAGACTGTCTGCTCCTCCGCGCCGAGGCCAACCTCGCAAAGGGCAATGCAACAGCTGCTGCAGCTGACATCAACAAGGTGCGTGAGCGCTCAGGCCTCAGCACAATCAGTGCCGCTTCATGGGCTGACATCTATCATGAGCGTTACTGCGAGCTTCTCTATGAGTTCGCTGCAGACCACTTCGGTGACCTCCGTCGCTGGGCTGTCGGCGGCGCTGCAGAGATCAAGGCCCTCGCCATCGCTGAGATGGAGAAGTTCCCTGACGTGCGCCACTATGTGGACAGATCAAATCCTGATTCAGAACTCGATCCTAAGTATGACTATGAGACTCCGGGCGGATCTCCATACGAGGACAAGACCTACACAGGCAAGAAGTGGGATGACCACAAGGTCTGCTTCCCTTACCCTGCAAGTGAGATCTCAAAGGCTGCAGGTGCCATCAAACAGAATCCTGGTTATTGATTGTTTTAAATGTATAATTCAATGAAAAAGATATTTTCCGCAATCCTCGGTGCTGCCCTTCTGTGTGTGGCCTGCAAGCCGGTAGATCTCTACGTGGAGCAGAACCCATACAGAACCATCGTCGACTACACACCGTGCTCAGTCACCGTTGATGCTCCGGGCTCTCTTACCGCGGATGCTCAGTACGACTGGATCTCATTCACCCAGTCAGGCAACTCTGCTACCTTCACCCTGAGACGCAACACCACCGGCGGCATCCGTACCGCTGAGTACACTATGTCTGGCAAGAAGGATAAGCTCATCATCTTCCAGAAGGCCCATGGCCTCGATGCGAAGGTTTCAACCTCTCTCGTGAGCCAGTCTACCACTACCATCAGTCTTAAGTGCGCTCTCTCCACATCATATGATGATGACTACAGCGCATGGGGTCTTGCCTACAGCGAGACCAACGACCGGTCCAAGGCCACAAAGGTTCCTCAGACAAGTGCCGTACAGACAGGCTCCAACCTCGGCACCCTCACAGGTCTCAAGGAGAACACCGACTATTTCATCTGGTCTTATGTTCAGTCTACAGAAGGTGACGAGGTCTACAGTGACGTGCTCGCAGTCATCCCTCCGGTATGCGTAAGGACTGTAGCCGAATTCCAGTCAGCTCTCGACAATGCCAAGGAGTATTCTGAGGTACGTGTCCTCGGCGGCCTCAAGTTCGACGGCCCTATCGTATTCGGCGCTGCCAACAAGAACAAGTCCATCTCCGGTGGCTGGAACGCTGACTTCTCCGAGCAGAGCTGGGACAACCTCACTGTAGTTGACGGCCAGGGCAAGAGAGGTATCATCTGCGCAGCTGACGAGTCAGGTTCTGCACTCGACGGCTATGCGAAGGTTTCATACTTCGAGGTTACGAACTGCTCCGGCTCCATGGGTGTGGCAATCCTTGCCAGCGGCGGTCCTGTGACTATCAGCAACTGCTATGTACATGACAACACCTGCGGCAACAAGGGCGCAATCGCCACTGTGGACGGCAGCATCGCTACCAACCTCACTGTTGCAAACTGCAAGATTACCAAGAACTACGCTACAGGCGGTCACTGCGCAGGTATCTGCTTCGGTGAAGGACCTAGTGCAAACAATCCTGTACAGGGCCTTGTCGTCAACTGTCTCATCTATGACAACTGGTGCCCTACATTCGGCGGCTACGCTTCTGCCCTCTTCGTGCAGAACAATTCCGTCGTATCTGTAGTCAACAACACCATCGTCGAGAACTTCAACTACATGGACGGCGGTACCTACTATCAGGGCATCGTGCTCCGTGACGGAACTCTCAACCTCTTTGCCAACAACATCATTGCGGGCAACACCATCGCCATCGACAACCAGAACCCTCCTGTTCCATTCCGTCACCCTAACGTGATCGGAGCAGGCAGCTCAGGTACCACCATCGTCAACAATGTATACGAAGGCACCTGGAGGGGCGGTGACAATGTAAGTCAGAGCGGCAACTCCATGCAGAGTGTCGGCTTCGACCTTTCAACTGTCTACAACCCTACCACCTACATGCCTGTAGGACCAGCTCTTGGTCTCGGAACCTTCGGCACCTATACATGTTCAATGGGCAGCTACTCAGTATCTGTAAGCGTTCAGGACATCCTCGACGCCTACAATACTGACCTCGCCGGCAACCCACGCGTTGTCAACGGTAAGGTTGATGCAGGCTGCTATCAGGTACAGTAATCGCGTACTGATTCCTATATTTGCGGAGCGCCAGTCCTGGCGCTCCGTTTTATTAAAGATCGATATGAGAAAAATCACACTCGCAATCCTTGCGCTCGCGACCGCAGCGCTCTTCTCCTGCCAGCCTGCGCAGAAGGAAACCCAGGCAAAGCATGTATTCCTCATCGGCCTTGACGGCATGAGCTCCCTCGGTTACAACATGGCCCAGATGCCCACTGTCAAGGGCCTCGCAGCTGACGGTGCGTATACCGTGAAGAAGCGCTCAGTGCTCCCTTCGGCCAGCGCCATCAACTGGGCAGCCATGTTCATGGGCGTACCTACCGAGATCCACGGCTACACCACCTGGGGATCCAGGACCCCAGAGATCCCGGAGCGTTTTGACAACTACAAGAACGGCATCTTCCCGACCATATTCCAACTCACCCGTGACGCTTATCCTGACTCTGAGATCGGTGTCATCTATGACTGGGACGGTATCAAGTATCTCGTCGACACCCTTTCTCTCAGCCATCAGGCACAGACTCCGGATGCAGACCATGTAAGCATGACAAAGATGGCTGCAGACTACATCAAGGAGTCCAAGCCTATGCTTGCAGCATTCATCTTCGACTGTCCTGACGGAGTGGGCCACTCTGCTGGATGGCAGACCCCTGAGTATGTGGAGGAGCTTGAGAAACTCGATGTGTGCGTAAAGCAGATTGTGGATGCCATCAAGGAAGCCGGCATCTATGACGAGAGCGTCATCATCGTCACATCAGACCATGGCGGCATCAACACCAACCACGGCGGCATAACCCTCGATGAGATGGAAGCTCCGTTCGTGATCAGCGGTGCCGGCATCAGGAAAGGTGTCTGCTTCGATGACTACAGCATGATGCAGTATGACATCGCCTCTACAATCCTCAAGATACTGGATGTCGAGCAGCCACAGATCTATGTGGGCCGCCCTGTAGAGCCTGTTTTTGAATAATTGATGACTGGTATGGGGCCGTCCTCTAGGCCCCGGCCCCTGCCAGGATTATATCGGGCGAGGTGGCGGCTACAATCTTGAGCCTGCCTATCACGTCCTTGTATGGGAAGGCGGAGAGCCTTTTCCTCATCACGGCCTCGAAATACTGATATGCCTCTGAGATGCTTCCTCCGAGGAATATCGCCTGGGGACTGTATGCAAAGACTGCCATCGAGATGAGGTCTGCCACATTCTCTCCGAACTCTTTCCAAAGCTCCAGGGCCTTGCTGTCGCCCTCTGCGGCGGCGATTGCCGCATCCTTACCGGTGGTTCCCTTGGAAACAAAGAACTGGCTGCTGCAGTAGAATTCGTAATTGCGCTCCTTGTATGGAATCTCTCCTATCTCTCCTGCGCAGCTGCTCACACCAAGATAGAGCTTGCCGTCTATGATGATGCCGGATCCCACACCAGTACCGAGGGTGATGCACACCATGTCATCAAAATCGCATCCCAGGCTTGTGGACTTGATGCCGAGAGCATAGCAGTTGCAGTCATTCCTGACCGAGACCGGCACGCCGAAACGCTTCTCAAAGTCACTCTTGATGTCGACCCTGTCCCAGGACGGGATGTTGACACAGTCGCATATCACGCCGTTGTCATCGACTATGGCCGGGACTCCTATGCCGATGGAATCGATGTCCTTGCTGAACACCTCACTCACCATGCCGGCGACAAAGTCCACGACTTCCTGCTTTCCGAGCCTGCTCGGGCATGGCGCCTTCCTGCTTTCCAACACTTCACCATTGTCACCAATGATGCCTACCCTGATCTTTGTCCCTCCGATGTCTATTCCAATCTTCATGAGAAATATGTGGCGTGAATAATTTCATAAATATAATGAAATGTCTATACATTTCATAAAATATTTCGTGAAAATAATGGCTAAATTTGCATATGCGTTGTAGACTCGTACTTTGCTTTCTCTTTTTATCTGTCTTGCTGCCGGCAGCGGCCCTTGCCCAGGACAAGGATGATTTCGGAATATGGTCCTCTCTGTACTCTTCCGTCAAGGTCTCCGACAAGTGGAAGGTCGGTCTCATGGCGGAGCACAGGTCCATGGACAATACCAGGGGGCTTGACTGCGCCCTGGTGATGCCTTCCGTAGAGTACCGTCCCTTCAAGTTCATGAAAGTGGGCTTTGCCTCGGAGTATGTCATGTGCGGCGACAAGACCACTCAGGTGACGGCCCGTCCGTACATCACCCTCATCCTCTCGTCCGGTCCCCTCGCAGTGTCGGTAAGGGAACTTCCGATAGGCGAGTATACGATCGAGACCGGCACCATGGAGTGGACCTCCCGCACGCAGTTCAAGGCGACCTGTGACATCGGGTCCACAGGCCTCGAGCCATACGTAGCCACAGAGATTTTCATCCGTGACGGATGGAAGAAGACAAGACACTACATAGGCACTGAGTACACCTTCGGTAAGCACTCATACCTCGACCTTTTCTATATGTACTATGTGATGTCCGGCAAGCCACGTCAAAGGCACGTGCTCGGCATCGGATACGGGGTCAGCTTCTAGGACCTGATCCCCTTGGCATACTCGGATGGGGCCTTTCCCACCACGACCTTGAAGCTTCTTGAGAGTGGCTTGAGATCCATTCCCATCGCGTTTGCAGCCTCCTGTGGACTCATACCCTGGGTCAACAGGGTAATCATCCTGTTGATCCTCAGATGTATGATGAACTGGTGTATGCTCACCTTCATGTCGTTTGCGAAAAGCTTTTCGAGCAGACGCCTCGACATAGGTATCAGAGCCACCAGCTCGTCGACCTTGATGTTCTCGGTGTAGTGCTTCTGGATGTAGTCGCAGACCTTCTTGATATATGGGTTCTCATGGAAGAACACGTCCGTGGACCTTCGGGTCACTATGGACCCCATGTGGACATATATGTCTCCAAGCTCCTCAAATCTCTTCGCAATCGGCATCTTCATCCTTTCGTCCAGCATCTTTGCCACATTGTATCCGGCCTGCTCGATCATCGGCCTGTATGAGCTCAGTGTAGGGGAGCAGAGCTGGCAGAGGGAGTCGTCGTCATCCACTCCCAGCAACATCACGTCGTCCGGGATGTGCATTCCTGACTCATTGAGCTGGTTGCAGGCCTCGATTATGTTGAAGGCAATGTTGTCGTCGCATGCCAGTATGGCCACGGGCTTCGGCAGGCTTCGGAGCCACTCTGTCACCCTGCCCATGTCGTACCACCAGATCTCTTCCATGCAAGGCCTCTCGATGACCGATATGCCCGCATCGTCCAGGGTCTCTTCTATCTCTGACATGAACCCTTCCTTCCTCTCGTCTGACCACACCCTGCCGGAGAGTCCGTAGAAACCGAAATTCCTTGCTCCCTGCTTGATCAGGTACTGGGCGCAGATGCGACCCTCCCTCTCATAGTCGGAAGTGATCTTGGTGATGCCCTTGAACCTCTTTATGTTGTCCTGGGCGATTGCGAATATCCCGTTCCTCCGGAATATGTCCACATCGTCGCCATCACGGAACTGCCCGATGATGGCATCTGCCTTCCATTTCAGCGCAAACTCGAGCACTTTCTCCAGGCCTCCGGAAGTGTACACGGACAGAGGCATCTTGCACATGGCTATGGGGGTATGCTCGAATGAGTACTTCGCCATACCCTTGACCAGCTTGTTGGCATAGGACTCCGAGAAGTCCGTCATCAGTACGACGCGTATCATATCTTGACTGTCTGTTTCTTGCCCGGCATCACATGCACCTTGCCGGAAGTCTTGCCTTCTCCCCAGTTGACGATGAGGTCAAACTCGACATTGCTGGTCACGGTGATCACCGGGGGCTGGGACTTGTCCTGACGAGCTGCGGCCACCAGTGACACCTGACCGTCCTTGAACGGGAGGTTGTTGATACCGTGCTCCTCTGTCTGCTGCATCTCCCATGTCACCGTACCTTCGGCACAGTCCGAGTGGATGCCTAGTATGAACTCTATGAATTCGGCGATAGGAGGGAGTCCTCCCCATCCCACGAACTTGTCGCGGGCCATGAAGCCCGGCTCTGCGCTTTCAGGTGCACAGTACTCCCAGAACGTGCCGGTGTTCTTGAATATCTGCAGGATGTTGGCGTAGTCGTTGCTTGCGACCTTGTATGCCATGTCCTTGTAGCCCTTCTTGTAGAGGCCGTCCATCACCATGTAGTTGGCTCCCGGCCATACGCCTCCCTGCCAGTAACGGCCCTTCTCGTTGTACTTCGGGTGGTCTGCGGAGAGGGAAGGCACCATATGCTCGCGTGCAAACTCCGTGGTGTCGTTGAGGTGGGCCACGAGCCTGTCAAGCCTGTCCTTTTCGAGCACATCTGTCTGGAGGGCCCAGAAGGCTGCAATGCTCTTGGTAGGGCAGAGGGTACCGTCGGCGTACCTGTCGTAGAGGAACCCTGTCTCCTCGTCCCACATGTTGTCATTGATGTACTGCTTGAGGTGCTTCATCTCATCCTCGAAGTCCTCGATCTCCTGCCAGCGCTCGATGTAGAATCCTATGTCGAGGAGCATCTTGTCCACCATCCACTGCTGCAGGCAGGTGTCCAGCCAGGTCATGTGGCCGTGGCTGTAGATAGGATTGTAGTTGGACTTCACTCTCGGGAGATTGTCCATGCCGGTGCCCCAGCCGCTGGACCAGTAGGACCCGTCCGGCCAGGTGCGGTTGAGCTGGAGCCATTTGTTGTATGCGCAGAGTGCGGAGAATACCTTGTGAAGCCTGTCCACATCTCCGTACTGGCGGAAGAACTTCGTCTCGGCCATAGGGAGGAGGTTCGGTCCCGTGCTCACCGGATCGTACCTCTCGAAACAGTCCGACCCGTCGGCGTGGATCTCCCTGCAGATGAATCCGTCAGGATGCTGGTGGGAGTAGAAGTTGTCCATCGAGTTGACGAACGGGAACACCTGGTTGCCATAGTGGGCGAACATCATCATGAAAGACATGTCCCACATGAAGATGTTGCCGTTGTAGGCGATGTCGAGATATGGGGAGACAAACCCCGATCCCTCTTCAGGCTGGCGGATGTTTCCCCATGCGATCTCCCATGCCTTCCAGTACATCTCCACCTCGGAGGTGTGTCCGGCCCATACAGGGGACGGGAGCTTCTTCTTCGCCTCCTGGAAGCTTATCGGTTTCAGGGTGTGCGGCTTTTCGGTCCTGAACTCATTTTCGGTCACGAGAGGTTCCTTGTTGTATGTGTTCTTGTAGGGAAGATTGTACTTGCCCTGTCCGCTTTCCTGTCCGTAGAGGGCCTGCAATGAGAGCAATGCCGCTGCGGCGATGGTGGTGAAGAATGTTTTTCCGCTCATGTTTCGGTGTCGTTAAGTGGTTGGTCGGATTTCTTGCGAAATTCGCAAGATGCTCTTGTAGAGTGCAAAATGCGTAAAAAATCTCATTATTCCAAATCTTTTTGTAACTTCGCCGCCCAATCAATCAACCATAGAATGAAACGAACGATCTTAACGCTTTTACTGACACTTGGTATCGCTGCAAGTGCCAGCGCACAGGTGTTCAGCTTCAGCATGAAGAAGGACACCCTCGAGAAGGTGTATCTCGAGCTTCCTCTCATCGACATGCCTTACCAGGCCACAGTCACCCAGAAGACCTCCGGCAATTTCTTCAAGTCCTACACCAATCAGTCGATGGCCACCACCCTCGCTCTCTGTGAGGACTATCAGGTCGGAACCCACCTTGCCATCCGCTCGCTTCTCGGCAGGCACTGGTATACGAGGCTTGCAGGCTACGGATTTGACCTTCTCACCAGCCAGAATCTCCCGTTCGGAACCTCCTGGGCTCATGAGGAGTATCATCGTGCTGTCATGGCCTACAGGGGAGTGGACAGCTTCGACGAGGTGTGGAAGTGTAAGTTCTTCGCTTCTGAAATCTCCGTGTCCCACGAGACCGACGAGGCCCTCGCAGCCTTCCATGACGGCTATGCCTCCGACTTCATAAGGATGAACGCCGCCGGACTCGAGGCTCAGACCCATCTCGTGCAGAGGACCCAGAGGAACGACTTCTTCTATCACCGCACACTCTTCAATGAGATGATGTACTGGATGAGCATCATCAATAACTGGGGATACCTCGATGCATGCGCCGATCCTGAGACAGACAAGGACGTGCAGGCGATGAATGAGAAGGAGGTCGACATCAAGGACAGGGACTTCACCGGAATGGACCTCTCCGCATGGGCGTTCGAGCTCTTCCACCCGGACAACAAGTATGCTGACCGCGGCACGCATCCGAGCGGCACCGGCATCAACCGCTACATCATGTACGACCAGATCGGTGAGGAAGGCGTTGCCTACCTCAAGAAGCAGTCAAAGCGTGAGCTCCTCAACCTGGTTTCTCCTATGATGATCTTCATCCCGAGGATCCGTCTTGCCCACACCAAGTCAGGTGACATCTACGGCAACTTCAGCATGAGGCACTATCTCACCAGCTTCGGCGACGACATCTCCCTGGATCTTCTCCTCGACACTCCATGGGCAAAGGTATACGCTGCTCCACATATGTACAGCAACTATGTCAAGAGCTTCCCTGGCCTCGAGGTCGGTGTGGTTGACCACCACTTCTGCAACAATCGCCTGCGTCTCAACGCTTCGGCAAGCCTCTGGGCACAGCCTGAGGAATTCCGTGCTGAGAGCGGCAAGTTCGGCGGATTCGTGTCTGCTGACGCAGCATGGTCGTTCGGGCGCTTCGAGCCATACCTCGAGCTCGGCGGCAAGACCGCAGGCTGGGTGGCAGGCAACGTGCAGCTCGGCTCGACCTTCAACTGCCGTGCCGGTGTGAGGTGGCTTGTCTTCGACGGAAGGACTTCCAGGAGGTAATCAGAATACCACGGCGATCGAAAGGTCGTATGTGCCGGATAGCGGGTCTGCCACAGGCAGGGCCGCTATCTGCATCTTATGGCATCGGGTGCCGAATCCGTCCCATGCCACATCCGGGATGTGGAAGAGATTCTTGACAGGCTCCAGCAGCCATCCTCCGATATGGGCGGAGAGTATGCCCAGTCCTGCTCCTGCCACCACATCGCTCAGCCAGTGCCAGTTGTTGTACATGCGCATCACCCCGACTGCAGTGCCCATGACATAGGCCGACCCGCCCCACCATGCCCCGTACTCCATCCTTACCAGCTCGGCTCCGGCAAATGTGAGGTTGGTGTGCCCCGAAGGGAAGGACTTGTAGTTGCTGCCGTTGGGACGCAGGGTGTGAAAGAGATATTTCGAGCCCCAGGACATCGCTCCCAGGGAGACATGCGCGATGGCGCACTCGATGGTCCTGTCGAGAAGGGCGTGCCTTGCGTGCACTCCGCACATTCCCAGTCCCAGGTCCATCGCCACGGGCACATACTGGATGTAGTCGTCGGCATGTACCTCCCTGCGCTCGCCGCCTTTTCGCAGGTCGTCATAGAACCAGGCCTTCACTCCCGCGGCGACGGTGTCATGTCCCCAGCAGTGTATGGC
>R14__coassemble_1520_pt1 | contig 11493 bp, 21 predicted proteins | sample R14__metabat2_low_PE_037 | metagenome-assembled genome bin R14
CTCTCTTCCTCTCCTGAATCCCCTGAGGCAGGTTTCGGCAAATAGCCGAAATCTTCGACTCCGGGACGAAAGGAAACATCTCGGAATTGACGAAAAGGATTCTTTTTGTGGTCTCTGCCATCTTGTTTGACTTAAAGCGTGTTAACAAACAAAGATAAGAATTTTTTTTCATATTTTTATAAATCACTATCTTTGAATTCTATTTGACAGAAGCACATGGCAGGAAAGGAAAACAGAATGATACGGCGGAGACTGGCAAATGCCTGGCTTTCGACCGTCATCAGCATAAGTCTTGTCCTGCTTCTCGTGGGTACGGCCTGTCTGCTCCTCTTCAATGCCGGCAGCGTCTCAGACTACTTCAAGGAAAACATGCAGGTGTCTGTGATGATGAGACCGGACGCATCGGATGCGCAGATATCCGAAATGCAGAAGCGCCTTGCAGCCATGCCTTTCGTGCGCAGTTCAAAGTATGTTTCCCGCGAGCAGGGCGCTGAGGAGATGGCTGCCATGCTCGGTGAGGACTTTCTCAGCGCGTTTGAGACCTCACCGGTCCCTCCGGCCTTCGACATCACTCTCGATGCGAGATATGTGTCGGCGGATAGCCTCGAGGCGGTGCGCTCCCGCATAATGCAGTGCAAGGGGGTCGATGAGGTGAGCTACCAGAAATCCCTCGTGGATACGCTTAATGAAAACCTGGGCAGAATATCGGTCTACCTCGGTATCCTGATACTGCTCCTGCTTTTCATTTCATTCGTGCTGATCAACAACACGGTGCGTCTGAGCGTGTTTGCGAAACGGTTCACTGTCCACACGATGAATCTCGTGGGCGCGACCAGGGCCTTTATCCGACGCCCTTTCATGGGACGTGCCGTGCTGCTGGGCCTCCTGTCCGGGATGCTGGCCATCCTCATGCTTGCTTCGGCTCTGTTTGTGGTGAGGAAGGAGTTCGCGCAGCTCTTCGAGATATTCACCCCGACCGTGTTTGCGGCCGTTGCCGGCATAGTGCTTCTCTCCGGTGTGCTGATATGTCTTGTAAGCACGTATTTTGTTGTAGGTAAGCTTGTCTCTATGGACAAGGATGAATTATATTATTGATCATGGCAAAAGAAAACATGGCGACGACGCCGAGGGGCCTGAAGCTCCTGATAGCAGGAATGATAGTGATGATAGCCGGGTATATCCTGATGACCGGCGGAGGAAGTGACGACCCACAGGTGTTCAACTATGCGATGTTCGACTTCCGCAGGCTGGTTGCGGCTCCTCTTGTCATCATAGCCGGCATCATAGTGGAGATAGCCGGCATAATGAATGTCACCGGCCGCAAAAAGAAGGAGGATAAGTGATGGGCTGGTTCGAAGCTGTGCTTCTGGGACTTGTCCAGGGGCTTACCGAATTCCTTCCTGTAAGCAGCAGCGGTCATCTGATGATTGCAAGGGAACTCCTCGGTGTGGATGCCGAAGGATTTCTCGATTTTACCGTGACGGTCCATTTCGCGACGGTACTCAGCACGATAGTCGTGTTCTGGGGAGTGATATGGAAGCTCTTGAAGGGGCTTTTCCAGTTCAAGTATAACGATGAGACTGACTATGTCTGCAAGATGATAGTGGCGATGATTCCTGTCGCCATAGTGGGACTTTTCTTCAAGGATCAGGTGGAGGCTCTCTTCGGGGATTCCCTCACCACTGTGGCTGTATGCCTGCTTGTGACAGCGGTACTCCTGCTTCTTTCCGACCTGCTTTCGGGAAGAAAGGGCACCACGCTGTCCGAGAGGAGATCATACAGGAACGGCATATCCTACTGGCAGTCCCTTCTCGTCGGCATCGGCCAGGCTGCCGCTGTGGCACCGGGCCTCTCCCGTTCGGGCACTACGATTGCGACAGGCCTCCTGTCCGGAGTCAGACGCGATGCCATGGCACAGTTCTCGTTCCTCATCGTGCTTGTGCCTATCCTTGGGGAGCAGCTGCTCGATGTCCTTGACATCATGACCGGCGATGCCGTCATCTCATCCGGAGTCGGCACGACTGCCCTTGTGGCCGGCTTCATCGCCGCATTCATTTCCGGGCTCTTCGCCTGCAAGGTGATGGTTGCCCTTGTCCGCAGGGCGAAGCTTTCATGGTTCTCCCTGTACTGCGCACTCGTCGCAGTCGCAATTCTCGTCCTTGCTTAGAAGATGGAACTACGCACCCTTGCATATTTCGTGTCGGATGTACATCTCGGACTCGATTACAAGGATCCCGAGGACAGGGAGCGAAGGTTTGTGAAATTCCTCCGGTCCATTCCCGCCGAGCGCACGACCGCGCTCTATATGCTTGGTGACATATGGGATTTCTGGTATGAGTACAGGGATGTGGTGCCGAAGGGATATGTACGGGTCTTTGCTGCACTGCTGGACCTTCAGGATGCCGGTGTGAAGATATATTTCATGCCTGGCAACCATGACATCTGGAGCTACAGCTATTTCCGCGAGCTGGGATTTACTGTGATCGACCAGCCATACGTCACTGAGATAGGCGGCGTGACGCTGTGCCTTGTCCATGGGGACGGGCTCGGACCTGTCGGATGCGGTTACCGTTTCATGAACTCAATGTTCAAGTGGCGCCCTCTGCAGGTGCTTTTCAGCATGCTGCATCCGTGGATTGCATTCAGGCTTGGCAACGGGTGGTCAAAGTCCAACAGGACTGGAAAACATGCCGGCCCATATGTGTTCAAGGGAGAGAAAGAGCCACTCTACAGGTGGGCGGAGGACTTTTCCAGAGGCACGCATGTCGACTGCTTCATTGCCGGGCACTACCATGCCGCATATGACGGCACGCTGCCTTCCGGGTCGCGGCTGCTTGTCATGAAAGACTGGTTTGACGGGGTGAGCTATTCGTACCTCGACGGCATGACGGTGCGCTTTGGCATCTCCATGAATACTGAGAAGTAGAGGTCGTCGAACTCTCCGCTCTCCCATTTCTGCACCAGATACTCGGTCATGCGGTCTTCTCCTTCGGGGTCATAGGTCTTCTTGAGGTCCTGCCCGAACATCTTTGCCACTCCCTGCCAGAACTTTGCGGCAATCCCGTTCTTGTAATCCTTGACTATGGCGTAGGGCGATTTTCCTATTTCCCTGTCCACAAGGCGTACCAGCAGCTTCCCCTGCGAGACCGTCATGTGACGCACAGCATCCTCGAAGTCGCTGAGCAGCTGGTTCTGCGTCTGATTGACGAGCTTTTCCCTCTGTGCCCTGGTCATGCCTGCATCTATCCTGGCATCCACTTCAGCCACAATCTTGCGGCCAAGAAGGGCATAAGGGTAGACCTTGTTGAAATTGTACACGAGCTTGTAGTACTTGCGCCAGTCCGTGCCTTTGGTCCTCACGCCCTTTGGAAAGACCCAGACGGGTGGAATCTCGTCGATATAGACGGTGTCTCCGTTCTCTACCAGGTAGTGCATGAGCCCTCCGTCCCTCGCTGCGGCCTTCGCTGCGGAACGGTTCTGCTCCTCAGCCATGGCGCCCATCACGGCCTCCACCCTGTTTCTTCTCAGATTCTGGGCGGACGATCCTGCGGTGAAGAGCATCGCAAGCATGAATGCTATGACCGGACGAAAGTTTTCCATCAGGGGCAAAGTTAAGCAAAAAAACGGCTAAAAGAGAGGAGACGAAAAAGCCCTGTCGAGACGTGTCGAAAATGATGGATAAAAAATTTTTCAACACCTTGTCAATTGCTTGAAATTACGCTATTTGGCTTTCAATTTTTCGTGTCGAAAAGTGTGTGATTTTTTTGTTGATAGTTATGGTTTTTCAGAATTTTTGACTAAATTTGCAGTCCCAAAAAAGCGGGGTAAATTATGTAGCTGCCTGAGTATCAGGAAGTTGCGACAAAAGACAAGTTTTAATTAAATCAATAAACGATGTTACAACCTAAGAAAACAAAGTTTAGAAGGGAACAGAAAGGCCGCATGAAGGGCAACGCCCAGAGAGGTGCTCAGCTTGCTTTCGGCTCTTTCGGTATCAAGACCCTTGAGAATTGTTGGCTTACAGCACAGCAGATCGAGGCTGCCCGTCAGGCTATCTCTCGTTATATGAACCGTGAGGGACAGATCTGGATCAGGGTATTCCCTGTCAAGCCAGTCACAAAGAAGCCGCTCTCAACCCGTATGGGTAAGGGTAAGGGTGATCCATACGGATACGTTGCACCTATTACCCCGGGCCGTATCCTCTTCGAGGCAGAAGGCGTTTCCCTCGAGGTCGCAAAGGAGGCTATGCGTCTTGCAGCCAACAAGCTTCCGGTGGCTACCAAGTTTGTTGTCCGTAGGGACTATGTTGAATAATTTAATGGAGAAAGAAAATGAAAGTTTCAGAAGTACGCGAAATGTCCGTAGCAGATCTGCGCGACCGTATCGAGCTTGAGAAGGCAAATCTTGATTCCATGAAGATCAATCACGCTATCTCTCCATTAGAGGATACGTCCAAGTTTAAGAAGACCAGACAGGATATCGCTCGCATGATCACTATCCTTGCTGAGAAAGAAAAAGAACAGAACTAAATTGAAGACTTATGGAAAGAAATCTTCGTAAGGAAAGAATAGGTGTAGTGGTCAGCAACAAGATGGACAAGACCATTATCGTTGCCGTTGAGAGAAAGGAAATGCATCCAATGTACGGCAAGTTCGTAAAGAAGACCACCAAGTTCGTCGCTCAGGACGAGAAGAACGAGTGCGGTATCGGTGACACCGTCCGCATCATGGAGACCCGCCCTCTCAGCAAGACCAAGAACTGGAGATTAGTTGAAATCGTAGAAAAAGCAAAGTAGTATATGATACAGCAGGAATCACGTTTATCGGTAGCCGACAACAGCGGAGCAAAGGAAGTCCTCTGCATCCGTGTCCTTGGCGGTACCAACCATCGCTATGCCACTGTCGGTGACAAGATCGTCGTAGCAGTGAAGAGCGCCATTTCAGGCGGCGACGCAAAGAAAGGTACAGTTTCTGAGGCTGTAGTGGTACGCACAAAGAAAGAAATCCGCAGGGCAGATGGTTCTTACATCCGCTTCGACGACAACGCTTGTGTTCTTCTCAACAACGCAGGAGAGCTCAGGGGCACACGTATCTTTGGCCCAGTTGCCAGAGAACTGCGCGAGAACTATATGAAGATCGTTTCACTGGCACCGGAGGTCCTTTAATTTCAAGAGATTATGAAAAAGATACATATCAAGAAAGGTGACACCGTGTATGTAAATGCCGGTAACGACAAGGGAAAGACCGGTAAGGTCCTCTCAGTTATGCCAGACAAGGATCGCGCGATCGTTGAGGGCATCAACATGGTCAGCAAGCACACCAAGCCAAATCCAAAGCAGCCTCAGGGTGGCATCGTAAAGCAGGAGGCAGGCATCCATATTTCTAACCTTCAGCTTATCGACCCTCAGAGTGGCAAGGCTACTCGCGTCGGCTACAAGATGGACGGCGACAAGAAGGTACGTTACGCTAAAAAATCAGGAGAGGAGATCAAGTAATTATGGCAAAGAAAGCAGCAAATACAGAAGTACAGGCTCTTCCTGCAGGATATGTTCCTGCTCTGAAGAAGCTCTACAAGGAGGAGATCGTCGACAAGCTCGTAAAGCAGTTCTCCTACACTACAGTGATGCAGGCTCCTAGGCTCGTCAAGATCACTCTCAATGAGGGTGTCGGCGACGCTACTCAGGACAAGAAGATCGTTGAGGAGGCCGCAGAAGAGCTCTCCATCATCGCTGGACAGAAGGCAGTCGTCACCACATCAAAGAAGGATATCTCCAACTTCAAGCTCCGTAAGGGTATGCCTATCGGTGCAAAGGTCACCCTTCGTGACGTGAAGATGTATGAGTTCCTCGAGAGACTCATCAGGGTCACTCTCCCTCGTATCCGTGACTTCAACGGTATCGCAGAGAAGATGGACGGACAGGGCAACTACACCCTCGGACTCAAGGAGCAGATCATCTTCCCTGAGATCGACATCGACAAGAACCCTAGGATCCACGGCGTCGAGATCACCTTCGTTACTACCGCCAAGACTGACGAAGAGGCTTATGCCCTCCTCAAGGAGTTCGGCCTTCCTTTCAAGAAACATAATAAATAAAGATATCTATGGCAAAGGAATCAATGAAAGCTCGCGAGGTAAAACGCGCGAAATTAGTTGCTAAGTACGCCGAGAAGAGACAGGCTCTCAAAGAGGCTGGTGATTGGGCAGCTCTTGACAAGCTCCCTAAGAACTCCTCTGCAGTCCGTCTTCACAACCGCTGCTCCCTTACCGGACGTCCAAAGGGCTACATGAGAGCCTTCGGCATCAGCCGCATCCAGTTCCGTGAGATGGCAAGCAACGGTCTCCTCCCAGGTGTGAAGAAGGCTAGCTGGTAGCAGAAACAATACCTATTATATATTATTAACAATCGGATATCGGGCGCTACGTGCGCCGGTTCTAAAAAAACATTTTAAGAAATGACTGATCCAATTGCAGATTATCTGACCAGGGTACGCAACGCTTACCTTGCAGGTAACAAGATCGTGGAGGTGCCTGCATCAAAGATGAAGGTTGCCATCACCAAGATTCTTTGCGAGAAGGGCTACATCCTCAGCTACAAGGTGGTTGACGAGAAGCCGCAGGGAACCATCAAAATCGCACTTAAGTATCATCCTCAGACCAAGGTCGCTGCCATCAAGAAGATCGAGCGCGTATCTACTCCGGGTCTCAGGCAGTACACAGACGTGAAGGACATGCCACGCGTTCTCAACGGACTCGGAATTGCAATCCTTTCCACATCCAAGGGCGTCATCACAGACAAGGAGGCAAAAGATCTCAATGTCGGTGGTGAGGTAATATGTTATGTTTATTAATCTAAAGGAACGCAATAATGTCAAGAATTGGTAAATTGCCTGTAAACCTTCCGGCCGGTGTGACAGCAGAGCTGCTCCCGGGCAACGTTGTGAAGGTTAAAGGACCTCTTGGTGAAATGACTCAGAAAGTCGATCCGGATATCACCGTCACCATCGAGGGTACTACAATCAAGTTCACCCGTCCTACAGATCAGCCACGCCATCGTTCCATGCACGGTCTCTATCGTGCACTCGTACACAACATGGTAGTCGGCGTATCTGAAGGCTTCACCATCAAGCAGGAGCTTGTCGGTGTAGGTTACCGTGTTGAGCAGAGCGGTCAGATCCTGACCTTCAACCTCGGTTACTCACACTCCATCCAGCTCATGCTCCCTAAGGAGATCACCGCAGAGGTGCCTCAGGTAAAGAAGGGTGAGAATCCTGTCCTTGTCCTCAAGAGCGCTGACAAGCAGCTTGTAGGCCAGGTGGCAGCCAAGGTACGTTCATTCCGTAAGCCTGAGCCATATAAGGGCAAGGGTATCAAGTTTGTTGGTGAGCAGCTTCGTCGCAAGGCTGGTAAGACTGCAGCCGCTAAATAATAGGAGGATTGAGTTATGGCATTGAATAGAATTGAAAGAAGAAGAAGGATTCACTACCGTATACGCAAGCACGTCAGCGGCACTGCAGAGAAGCCAAGAATGGTTGTCTTCAGAAGCAACAAGCAGATCTACGTACAGGTTATTGATGACGAGCAGGGCAAGACACTCGTTGCCGCTGCATCCAACGACAAGGCTCTCGCAGCTGAATGCAAGGGCAAGACCGGAATTGAAGCTGCTGCAATAGTCGGAAAGGCTGTAGCAGAGCGTGCACTCCAGGCAGGTATCACCGCAGTCTGCTTCGACCGTGGCGGATATCTTTTCCATGGAAGGGTTAAAAGTTTGGCTGATGCTGCCCGTGAAGGTGGCCTCAAATTCTAATTGAAAGACTATGGCAAATACAAATGTTAAGAGAGTAAAGACCTCTGAGCTTGAACTTAAAGACAGACTGGTCGCCATCCAGAGAGTAACCAAGGTTACTAAGGGTGGTCGTCACTTCCGCTTCGCAGCTATTGTTGTCGTAGGTGACGAGAACGGCGTTGTAGGCTATGGTCTTGGTAAGGCCAACGAAGTTACCGCAGCTATCGCAAAGGCAGTGGAGGATGCAAAGAAGAACCTCGTGAAGGTTCCTGTAATCACCACAACTATCCATCAAGATCAGCATCAAAAGTTCGCGGGATCAAAGGTATTCATGAAGCCTGCAGCTCCTGGTACCGGTGTTAAGGCCGGTGGTGCGATGCGTGCAGTTTTCGAGTCAGCAGGTGTACAGAACGTCCTTGCAAAGTCAAAGGGCTCATCCAACCCTCACAACCTCGTGAAGGCTACCGTTGCAGCTCTTACTGAGATGAGGGATGCATACACTGTAGCCGGTCTCCGCGGTGTGCCGATGAGCAAAGTGTTTAACGGATAAGAGGAGGACCCTGATATGGCAAAATACAGAATTACCCAGATTATCAGCAAGAACGGTGAGACCAAGCGTCAGATTGCAAATCTTCGCACTCTTGGTATCCGTAAGATGCATCAGACAGTAGAGGTCGAGAAGACTCCTGTAACTGCAGGTCAGGTCGCAAAGATCGCTCACCTCTGCAAAGTTGAAGTAATAGACTAAGGAGGACGCAGAGATGAAACTTGAAAATTTGAAACCAGCTGCAGGTGCAACCAAGAGCACCAAGAGAGTAGGACGTGGCCAGGGCTCTGGCAAGGGCGGCACCGCCACCCGTGGTACAAAGGGAGCTCAGGCACGTGCAGGTTACGAGCACAAGATCGGTTTCGAGGGTGGCCAGATGCCTATCCAGAGACGTCTTCCTAAGTTCGGATTCAAGAACCCTACCCGTGTAGAGTACATGCCGGTCAACGTCGCAGCTATCCAGGCTCTCTCCGAGGCTCTCGGAAAGGAAGAGATCAGCGTAGCTGACATCAAGGAGGCAGGTCTTGCAGGAAAGAACGGTCTTGTAAAGGTTCTCGGCAATGGCGAGATCAAATCAGCCATCACCGTCACCGCAGACGCTTTCTCAGCATCCGCTATCTCCAAGATTGAGGCAGCCGGAGGTAAGGCAACCGTAATCGAATAATTTTTCCCATGAAGAAATTTATTGAGACAATCAAGAATATCTTCAAGATTGAAGAACTGCGCAAGAGGATTGTGTACACATGCCTCTTGTTGCTGGTGTACAGACTCGGCTGCTTCATCGTGCTTCCGGGTATTGACGCCACGCTGCTCGCAGGTCTCCAGAGCAAGACTCAGGAAGGTCTCGTCGGCCTCCTGAACATGTTCTCCGGAGGTGCCTTCGGTAACGCTTCAATCTTTGCGCTTGGCGTGATGCCGTACATCTCGGCATCCATCGTCATCCAGCTGCTCGGCGTTTTCGTCCCTTACTTCAGGAAGCTCCAGATGGAGGGTGAAAGCGGCCGCAAGAAGATGAACCAGATGACCCGCGTCCTCACAATCGCCATCATCTGCATCCAGGGTCCAGCCTACATGGCAGCCCTCCACAGCCAGATACCTGGCCAGGCATTCGTAGCTGTCAATCAGCTCGGATGGAGCAACTTCATCTTCAACATTATCTCAACCGTCATCCTCATGGCAGGATCGATGTTCGTGATGTGGCTTGGTGAGCGCATCACCGACCGTGGTATCGGAAACGGTATTTCCCTCATCATCATGATCGGTATCGTGGCTCGTCTCCCATACGCTCTCGTAGCTGAACTCGGTGAGAAGTTCACCACTACCAACGGTGGTCCGCTCCTCCTCATCGTCGAGCTCGTCGTATGGTTCTTCGTCCTCGTGGCTGCCATCCTCCTCGTGCAGGGTGTCCGCAGGGTTCCAGTGCAGTATGCAAAGAGAATCGTGGGCAACAGGCAGTTCGGCGGCGTTCGCCAGTACATCCCTCTCAAGATCAACGCTGCAGGTGTGATGCCTATCATCTTCGCACAGGCACTCATGCTCTTCCCGCTGATCTTCTCCCGCTTTGATGCGACCAGAGGTCTTGCTGCTACTCTCAGCAACTTCACCGGTTTCTGGTACAATTTCCTGTTCTTCTTCTTCGTGGTGATCTTCACTTACTTCTACACAGCAGTGACAGTGAATCCTACCATGATGGCAGAGAACATGAAGCAGAACGGCGGATTCATTCCGGGCGTGAAGCCAGGCAAGAAGACCGTGGACTACCTTGACGACATCATGTCCAAGGTGACCCTTCCAGGATCCATCTTCCTTGGTTTCATCGCTATCCTTCCTGCATTTGCAATGATCGCGGGCATCAACAACCAGTTCGCAAGCTTCTACGGAGGTACTTCCCTCCTGATTCTTGTAGGCGTTGTTCTGGATACCCTCCAGCAGATTGAAAGCTATCTGCTGATGCGTCACTATGACGGTCTGATGAAGACCGGACGTCTGACAGGTCGTTCAGGAATGTAATTTTGAAATAGAATTAGAAGAAGATGGTTAAGCCAAAGACAGAGGAAGAGATCGAGCTGATGCGTGAGAACGCCATTCTTGTATCCAAGACATTGGCAGAGGTCGGTAAGCTTGTTGCCCCAGGTGTGACAACTAATGAGTTGAATAGGGTGGCAGAGACCTTTATCCGCGACAACGGCGCGATCCCGAGTTTCCTCGGTTACGATGGCTTCCCGGCAGCACTCTGCATGTCTGTCAATGATGTCGTGGTCCACGGATTCCCGTCTGACTATGTCCTCAAGGAGGGCGACATCGTGTCAGTCGATTGCGGAACGTTGTACAAGGGTTATAACGGAGACTCAGCATACACTTTCCCGGTAGGGGAAGTGGACGCTGAGACCCGTAAGCTCCTTGATGTGACGAAGGCTTCGCTCTACAAGGGCATAGAAGCCGCTGTCGATGGCAACAGAACCGGCGATATCGGATACGCGGTGCAAACGTATGCTGAGTCATTCGGGTTCTCCGTGGTCAGAGAATTGGAAGGCCACGGAATAGGTGTGGAGATGCACGAGATGCCAGGTGTGCCGAACTACGGCCGCCGCGGCAAGGGTGCAAGGCTCACCTCCGGAATGACTATCTGTATCGAGCCGATGATCAATGCGGGCGGAAAGGCCGTGTACCTCTCCAGAAATGGATGGGCCGTACACACTGCCGACCACAGGAAGTCAGCTCACTACGAGCTTACGGTTGTTGTCCGAAAAGGCAAGGCTGAGCAGCTGTCCACCTTCGATTTTATCGAGAAAGATGGTAAGATTAAATTTTAAAGTGTCATTTTAATGTCAAAACAAGTAGCAATTGAGCAGGATGGGAAAGTGATTGAGACCCTCCCGAACGCGATGTTCAAGGTCGAGCTCGAGAATGGCCACGTTCTCCTCTGCAACATTTCAGGCAAGATGAGAATGAATTTCATCCACATCCTTCTAGGAGACAAGGTTCGCGTTGAAATCTCACCTTACGATTTAACCAAAGGCAGAATATCTTTCAGATACAAATAAAAATTTTCACAATATGAAAGTCAAGACATCCATCAAGAAGCGCAGCGAGGATTGCAAGATCGTTAGACGTAAGGGTCGCCTTTATGTCATCTGCAAGAAGAATCCTAAGTTCAAGATGC
>R14__coassemble_1538_pt1 | contig 11409 bp, 8 predicted proteins | sample R14__metabat2_low_PE_037 | metagenome-assembled genome bin R14
GTTGACGCAGGCGTCGACATGGTGATCATAGCAACTCCTCCTGTATTCCGTCCGGACCATTTCAAGTATGCTGCCGAGAAGGGCGTACATGCTTTCCTCGAGAAGCCTATCGCAGTCGACCCTAAGGGTGTCCGCACCTGCATTGCCGCTGCAAAGCAGGCTCAGGCAAGAGGCCTCAGTGTCATCACCGGTACCCAGCGTCACCATCAGAGACCATACGTGGAGGCAAACCAGAAGATCCAGGAAGGCCTCATCGGTGAGATAGTCGGCGGAAGCGTATATTGGAATCAGGGACAGCTCTGGTATCGCGAGCGTCAGAAGGGATGGAGCGACATGGAGTGGATGATCCGCGACTGGGTCAACTGGAAGTGGCTTTCAGGAGACCATATCGTGGAGCAGCATGTCCACAATATCGACGTATTCCTCTGGATGTCCGGCCTCAAGCCCGTCGCAGCAAAGGCATCGGGTGCCCGCCACCGCCGTGTTACCGGTGACCAGTACGATGAGTTCTGCGTGGACTTCGAGTTCGAGAACGGAGTACACCTCCAGTCAATGTGCCGTCAGATCAACGGCTGCTCAAGTTCCGTGCATGAGGAAATCCGTGGCACCAAGGGATGGTGGACCAGCGAGGACCACAAGATCCGCGACTACAAGGGCAATATCCTCTGGGAGTTTGACGAGGAGGCTGCAAAGGCCCAGTACCAGCAGCACGACCCGTATACCCTCGAGCATGTGGACTGGGTCAACCATATCCGCAAGGGCACAGCCCACGAGGAGGCTACGGAGACAGCCCTCTCATCCCTTGCAGGCGTGCTCGGACGCGAGGCTGCATATACCGGCAAGACCATCACCTGGGACGAAATCATGGCTTCAGACCTCGACTACATGCCTGAGAAGCTCGAGATAGGTCCTATGGACATGTCCAAGTACAAGGTAGCCGTTCCGGGCGAAGAATAATCATACCATGGACAGAAGAAACTTCCTCAAGACTTCAGCTCTCGGAGCCGGTGCCGTTGCAGTCGGCTCCCAGCTTGGACTTGTCACATCATGCGCTCCGGCTCCAAAGACAGCCGCATCTGAGACAAAGCTCCACCTTTCATTCCAGAACAGCACGGCCCTCGGTGAGACCCTTGCCGAGAAGTTTGACTACATGGAGTCCCTCGGCATAGAGGGATATGAGCCCCACGGCGGATACCTCCTCGAGCATTTCGATGAGATTGCAGACCAGCTGAAGGCTCATCCGGCCATCAGACTTTCAGCCATCTGTGCAGGCTTCTCAGGCTTCATCCTTGCTGAGGATGAGCAGAAGCAGGAGTTCGACAGCTCGATGCGCGAGATAGTGGAGGCTGCCGGCAAGCTCGGCTCCACAGGCGTCATCATGGTCCCGGCCTTCAACGGCCAGCAGCCATGCCGGCCTCATACCCAGGAGACCCGCGATTTCCTCTGCGAGCAGCTCCATGAGCTCGGCGAGTTCGCCCTCAAGTGCGGCACTACCGTGATCCTCGAGCCGCTCAACCGCAAGGAGGCCTTCTACATGCGCCTCGTCGCTGATGCCGCCGCAATCTGCCGCGACTCACAGAGCGAGGGCGTAAAGTGTCTCGGTGACTTCTGGCACATGTCGGAGGAGACCTCCGACTATGCTGCGTTCATGTCTGCAGGCAAGAAGTACCTCCAGCATGTCCATATGGCAAGCCGCGGCCAGCGCCGCATGCCTGGTGAGGACGGCGAGCTCGACAACTATGTGGACGGATTCCGTGCTCTCAAGGAGTTCGGCTATGACAAGTTTGTCAGCTTCGAGTGCGGATCCACAGGAGACCGCGCTCAGACCACTCCTGCAGCGGTGGCACTCCTCCGTGCCCAGTGGGAGCAGGCATGATGCCATACCCGTGGAGCGCACTGTTGCTGCTGGCGTACCTCTACGCCATAGTGACCCTGTACGTGCTCTCCATCTCACATAAGGGCCTCCGTGTCCTGTACAGCGACAAAGCATGCATCATCACCATGGCGGCAGCTCTGGTGATGGTGCTTTTTTTCGGTTTCACGTCTGTATCCCGCGGCCCTGTGTACTATGTAGTGATGCTCTCGCTCACTGCGACGACGGGTCTCTCTCTTGCTTCCGACATCCACCATCTCCGCAGCCGTGCAGCCGCGCCTGTGATGGCCCATCTGGGCGTCTTTGTCGTCATGGTCTGCGGTATCTTCGGATATGCAGACAAACAGACTGTCAAGGTTACGGCCTTCCTTGACACACCTGTTTCCGAGGGTGTGTCCGCTGACGGGATGTCCGCCGACCTCCCGCTGATGCTGACCCTGAAGTCCTTCGACATAGACCGCTATCCGGTGCGCCTTGAGCTTGCGGGACCGGACGGCACCGCAGCTTCCGGGGAGAGTGTCACCCTTGAGGGAGGCTCTCTCGGCTCCTGGAGGATTTCTGTGCTCAGGAGTTTCGACATGGGAGTGAGGATGCCTGGCGAGGAAGACTGGCAGGAGATGCGCCATATAGGCGCCGAACCTGCGGCATATGTGCGTGCAGAAGGACCTGACGGTTCTTCTGTGGAAGGATGGGTGGCATGCGGGAGCTTCATGTTCGAGCCTTCTGTCCTCAGCCTTCCTGACGGCAGTGTGCTGCAAATGAGAGAACCTGCGCCGCGCAGATTTTCCTCCATGGTCTCAGTCACGGACCGACGCGGACACCACATGACCGGTGAAGTGGCTGTCAATCACCCCATGCGCCTCGGCTCATGGCGCATATACCAGGCTGGCTATGACACATCGCGCGGGAGATGGAGCGGCGTCAGCATACTCCAGTGCGTACGGGATCCATGGTATCCTGCCATCTGTGTGGGGATATGGATCATTTTTGCCTCTGCCCTTGTCATGATGGCTACCGGAGGCAGGAGCAGGAAGGAGGACAGGCCATGAGTTGGGACCTGTTTGCATATTTTGCCGCAGCTGCGGCACTCTTGTGGGCTGCAGGTGCTGTTACAGCCTGCCTGCACCGGGATACTGCCCCTGCTGCACTGATTTCCGCTGCCGGTTCGGCAGTGCTTCTTGCATTCATCGTCTCGATGTGGATCAGTGTCGGCAGGCCGCCGATGCGCACGATGGGGGAGACCCGGCTCTGGTATTCCTTATTCCTGTCCGTTGTCGGCATAGTCCTGTACCGCCGCAGGTCTTACAGATGGATGCTGGTCTATGGTTCGGGCATGGCACTGGTGTTCCTGTGCATCAACCTCTTCAAGCCTGAGATACACACTGCCGAGCTGATGCCGGCACTGCAGAGCATATGGTTTGTACCTCATGTGACGGTATACATGTTCTCATATGCGCTTCTCGGTGCTGCGACCATATTCTCTCTCGTGGGTGCCTTCCGTCCCGCTCAGTACGATTCCGCGAGATGCGATGCCCTTGTCCGCATGGGATGGGCGTTCCTCTCGCGCGGGATGGGCATGGGGGCGCTTTGGGCCAAGACCGCATGGGGAGACTGGTGGTCCTGGGACCCGAAGGAGACATGGGCCCTTGCCACATGGCTCGGCTACCTGCTGTATCTTCACAGCCGTTCCCGTCTCAGACAGTCCCCCAAGGCATCCGCAGCCTTGCTCCTGCTGTGCTTCCTGCTGCTCTGCATGTGCTGGTTCGGGGTGAACTGGCTCCCGTCGGCAAAAGGCGTGAGCATACATTCATATTGATTCATTTTGCTATATTTGCATCTGATAAACAGTTATCTGTATGAAAAGAATTATCCTTTCCCTGGCGGCTCTGGCCGCTTCCTTCTCCATCACTGCCCAGACCAGGACAGGAGTCGTGGATCTTTCCGCTGCATATGTTCGGAGCGAACCGAATTCCGCATCCTCACTCGAGACCCAGCTGCTGATGGGCTCTGTGGTCGAGATACTCGGTTCTGAGGACTCGTGGCTCCAGATAAGGTCCCACACTCCGGAATATACCGGCTGGGTGAACGGGATGACGGTGTTTGAGATGAGCCAGGAGGAGACTGAAGCATATCTTGAGTCCTCGAAATACATCTGCACTACCGAGCATACCTTCCTCTACGAGCGCCCGGCACTGCAGAGTGCACGTGTGACGGATCTCGTGATGGGTGACCTGTTGTGCAGGATCGGCTCCGAATCCGACGTCCTGAAGACCATCAGGGAAGTAGCTTTCATCAAGGTCCAGACCCCATCAGGCAAGACGGGCTATGTCAAGACCTCCGAGGTCACCGACTTCTCCACCTGGGCCGGTGATGTCCAGGCTTCCGGCAAGAGCGTGCTTCAGGTTGCAGAGCTCATGATCGGCATGCCTTACGTGTGGGGTGGAAACACCACCAACGGTGTGGATTGCAGCGGTCTTGCATGGCTGTCGTACTTCATGAACGGCATCATCCTGCCTCGCAATGCCTCTGAGCAGGCTCTTTGCGGTGTTGAGGTTCCGCTCCCGGCTCTCCAGAAGGGTGATCTTCTCTTCTTTGGCACCAAGGCGGATGGGGACGAGCCTGAGAAGATCACTCATGTGGCCATCTATGAAGGTGAGGCCACCATCATCCAGTCCTCTTTCCTTGTCAGGAAGAACTCTCTGGACCCTTCGGATGCCACCTATTATGACCGTGAGGTCCTGCATGCGCGCAGAATCCTGGGCCATGTGGACGACGGGACCGGAGCCGTCTCCGTCAAGAGCAGCCCGTGGTTTTTCTACAAGCCGGGTATGTCAGGGCTCAAATAGCCTTCCCTGCCATGTGTCCCTCTGCTCGAGACGCTCGTCCAGCAGGTGCAGGATCTGAAAGTTACGGACAAGACCCCATCGGGTCTCCTTTACGAATCGCGGCGGCACTTCCCCCGCGATTCTTTCTATATAGAGGTCCGGTCTCAGCCTTTCCAACATGTCGACTATCATGTCGAGATACTCCTCGAGGGTCTGTGTGAGGAAGTCTTCAGGGTGCTCTTCGTACTCTGCCTCCATTGCGGTCCCCCTGACGAACTGTAGCTGGTGAAACTTGACGGATCTCAGAGGCAGGCTGCTTATCACCCTGCACTGGTCCATGAGCATGCTGCGGGTCTCTCCGGGCAGCCCTAGGATGAAATGTGCCCCGACGTCGATGCCCCGCTCCGCGGTCATCGTGACAGCCCTTCTTGCGCACTCGAAATCGTGTCCCCGGTTGATGTGCCTGAGCGTCTCGTCATAACAGGACTCTATGCCGTATTCTATGGTCACGACCTTGCATCTGTCCTTCAACGAGGCTATGTAGTCCAGTTTTTCCCCGTCCACGCAGTCGGGCCTTGTCCCTATGACTATACCCACGCAGTCAGGGTGACTGAGCGCCTCCTCATAGAGCTGCCTGAGGCGTGCGACAGGGGCGTAGGTGTTGGAATAGGACTGGAAATAGGCAAGATAGTGGCTGGCACCGCGGTACCTGACCTTGTGGAACTCTATTCCCTCGTCCATCTGCTCCATGAGGCTCTTGCCCGGGGTGCTGTATCCGGGATGGAAGGCCGCGTTGTCGCAGTAGGTACATCCTCCGAATCCGACCGTCCCGTCCCTGTTGGGGCATGTGAAGCCGGCGTCGAGCACCAGCTTCTGCAGGCGCTCTCCGTACTTGCGGCGGTAGTATCCGACAAAGGTGTTATATCTCTTCCCTTCGGGGAACGGCAATGATTCTTTCACGGTGCAAAGGTAGCTTTTCCGTGACAATTTCCTATATTTGTAAATTCGATTAATATGCGGACTTTTAGACGATTCTGTACTTTCCTCATGGTGGCGGCCGCGCTTGCGACCGTCCAGTCCTGCGAATTCTTTTCGGGACTGATCCATGACGACGAGGTCGTCGCCCGCCTTGGGAAGGAAAAACTCTACAGGTCGAAGCTCTCGGAGTATGTTCCGAAGGGACTTTCCCAGGAAGACAGTACGCAGATAGCCCGTCAGTACATCAACCTCTGGGCAAAGGAGCTCCTCTTTCTTGACGTGGCCCAGACCCGCCTGAGCAAGAGCGAGGCCGACGTGTCCCGTGAGCTTGAGGACTACAGGCGGTCACTGCTGAAATTCCGTTATGAGCAGCACTATATCGAGGACCGCCTCGACACTACAGTCACCCCTCAGGAGATAGAATCCTACTATGGGGATCACAAGGACCTCTTCGCCCTTGAAGTCCCGGTGGTGAAGGCAAGGTTCCTGGACATAATGCCAGATTCCCCAAACTTCCAGACTATACGCCGCAAGATGTCTTCGGGCGACTATGACAGCCTAGCTGCCGCCGACAGCCTTGCCCACATATCCGCCATCAGGTACGAGGATCGTTCGGACGAGTGGATGAGCATGATAGACTATGCCCGCTACTTCAATCTTGACTACGGTACCGTACTTTCCCGCCTGCGCCCGGACGGCTTCATCGAGATACCTGATGACAAGGGGGACCTGAAGGTGGGATACGTCTGCAGCATGCTCCGCAGGGGGACCCTCTCTCCGCTTGACTATTGTGAGCAGAGGATACGTGACATCATAATAAGCAACAGAAAACGCGAACTTCTCAACACTTTGGAACAAGACTTGCTTGATGACGCCCTGTCCAAGGAAAAACTGATAATATACTGAACATGAAATATAGCCTCAGAACAATCGTGGCAGCAGCCTTCGTGCTGATTTCAGCCGCCGCATCCGCACAGAAGTACCAGGGAGTGATAGACAAGACCATCGCCTGTGTGGGCAACGAGATGGTAAGCATATCAAACCTCGAGTCGGAGATCCAGATGGCGCGCAGCCAGGGCATATCCTCAGATGCAGCTGCAAGATGCGAGATACTCGAGCAGCTCCTTGAGAGCAAGATTTTCCTCGTGCAGGCCCGTCTCGACTCCCTTTCTGTCAACCAGGACATGGTGGAGGGCCAGCTTACCCAGCGTTTCGACCAGGTCCGCACTGCCCTAGGCGGTGACGCTGAAGTAGAGCAATATTTCGGCAAGCCTATGTACAAGCTTCGCCAGGAGTGGCGCAAGCAGATGGAGGACATGAGCCTCACCCAGCAGGCCCAGCAGGACATCGCCTCCCAGGTGCCTGAGATGACCCCTTATGATGTGAAGCAGTACATGGATACGGTGAGCGTGGACGATCTCCCGGTGATTCCGGTGAAGTACCAGCTCAGCCAGGTGTGCCTGTACCCGGACAGGGAGGCCGCCAACCTTGCCGTGAAGGAGAAACTCATTTCCCTTCGCGAACGCATCCTCAACGGTGAGAAGTTCTCCACCCTCGCCCGCATATATTCCGAGGATCCTGGCAGCGCCCGCAAGGGAGGCGAGCTCGGCATGGCGTCGAGATCCATCTTCTGGCCGGCATTCTCAGATGCTGCGATGTCCCTCAAGCCGGGCACCATCTCCCAGATCGTCGAGACTCCTGACGGATTCCATATCATCGAGGTGATCGAGAAGAAGGGCGACATGTTCAATGCAAGGCACATCCTCCTCAAGCCTCAGTACACACAGGAGGATCAGGACAAGGCGTTCACAAGGCTGGACAGCCTCCGCACGGAGATAAACAACGGTGCCATCACCTTCGAGATGGCGGCTCGCTTCTATTCCGAGGACAATGCCACCAAGACCAACGGCGGACAGATGGCGGATCCTAACACCGGCTCGGCATACTTCGAAATCGACCAGCTCAAGCCGCAGGACTACGCTGCCATCAAGGGCCTCAAGGAGGGCGAGGTGTCCGAGCCTATCGCATCTCTCGACAACGAGGGCCGCAGCGGCAACCTCGTCTACAAGATTGTCAAGGTCGACAAGATCATTCCTTCCCATGTGGCAACCTTCGAGAATGACTTCACCCAGCTTGCCGACCAGGTGAGGGAACAGAAGCAGGAACAGGCCATCAGCGATTTCGTCGACCAGAAGATGAACACCACTCATGTCTACATTGATTCTATGTACAAGGATTGTGAGTTCAGGCACGCAGGATGGGCTGCAAAAGTGAAATCAGAGTAGGGTGAGGCGTTTTCTGACCATCATAACGGCACTTCTCGTGCTCGCTTTGAATCTGTCGGCCCAGGACAAGAAGTCTGAGCCGGCAGACAGTCTTGTAAGGCTGATGAGCGCGCAGTCTGCCCAGATGGTCCAGAATGACGACGGCACCGCCATCAGGAAGGTGATAGGCCCTGCCCGTTTCCTCCACAACGGCACATATCTCATCTGTGACACGGCCTTCTGGTATGTAGACGACCGTGTGATCAAGGCCTTCGGCCATGTGAAGATCCTCCAGGACGAGACAGTGCTCACCAGCGAGAAGCTCAACTACTACATCGACAATAACGTAGCCCAGTTCAGGGGCACCGTGGTGCAGCTTCAGGACAAGGACCGCAACACGCTCAGGACGCACAACCTCGACTATAATACCAAGGACAGCGTGGCTACCTTCCAGATGGGAGGCGCGATGAGGGACAAGGACGGTCAGGTCATGGAGAGTGAGTATGGCTCCTATGACTCCAAGACCAAGATTTTCACCTTCATCCACCATGTCAACATGTATGCGGATTCGGTGTTCATCAACTCGGAGAGCCTGATATACCATGGTGACACTCAGCTTGCCGAGTTCTCCAAAGGTGTGGATGCATGGAAGGATGATGACATGCTCTCGTCCGACAGGGGCTATTACAACAGGAACGAGGAGGTATTCAGATTCTACGACAACGTGCACGGTATGTCCGACACCCAGGAGGGGTGGGCGGACACGCTGCATTTCTACCGTTCCACAAAGGATATCGAACTGATGGGCAATGTCCAGATGACGGACACGTCGAGAGCCGTCTCTGGCCTTGCTGAAAGGGTGTTCTATGTGGACAGCCTGAAAAGGATCACGATGGAAGGCAATGCCACAGTCGTGGCTGAGATAGAGGACACGACGGCCAGGGATACGGTATATATGGCAGCGGACAGGATGGTGTACCAGACCATCCTGATGTGTGACGTCGACCCGTCGGAGGTGTCCGCGGCCCAGAAGCGTCTCACTGACCTGGAGACGGATCCGGTGGCCGAATACCGCAAAAAGGCTGCAGAGGCAGCGGCGGCAGCTGCCGAGGAGGCGAAGCGTAAGCGCGAGGAGGAGATGGGTATCAAGAAGCCTTCAGAAGGGACAGAGCCTCAGGAACCGGCCTCTGTATCGGAACCTCCTGCCGAGCCGGAGCCGGAACCGGAACCCGTTGCACCGGGTGAGCCTGTCGAACCAGCTGAACCAGCTGAACCGGTTGAACCGGCAGAGCCTGTCGAAGCTGCCGAGCCGGCAGAACAGATAGAAGAGGCCGAACCGTCCGATCCGGATGCTGAGGCGCAGGAACCGGAAGCCTCTGTGGAGGAGAAAGATACCACAAAGGTAGGCTTCCTCATGGCTGTAGGTCAGGTGAGGGTGTTCAAGTCGGACATGCAGGCCAGGTGTGATTCCCTTGCCTACAACGACCTGGATTCCCTGGGCCGGCTCTACATAGACCCTGTAGTGTGGAATGAAGGCAACCGCCAGTATTCTTCCGACAGCCTCTCCATAGTATCTGAGAACGGCCATATGCGCCGGGCAAACCTGATGTCGAACGCCTTCATAACGATACAGGAGGATTCTATAAGCTTTGACCAGATCAGAGGAGCCGAGATGACGGCGTTCTTTGACACGACTTCCGCCCTGGAGCGCTTCGATGCCCTCGGCGGTGCTTCTGCAGTTTTTTTCCTTGAGGAAAACGACGCTCTGGCCACCGTCAACAAGGTGGACTCAAAGATGCTCTCTGCCAACTTCGTCGGAGGAGAGATTGACAGGATATACTATTATGACAGTCCTCATAACGACGCCTATCCTGCCGTCCAGCTGCCTTCCGATGACCGTCGCATGAAGGGATTCAAGTGGGATCCTGACAGGCGGCCGACAGGTAAGGAAGACATCACTCCGTTCGACATACGCCCTGTGGAGAGGGCCGCATACGCAAAACGTGAAAGACCAGTGTTCGAAGAGACGGATGTGTACTTCCCGGGCTATATGGAAGCCGTCTACAAGGGAATCGCCACCAGGGATTCCCTGAGGAGGATTGCTGCCATGAGCGCCCCTGAAGAGTCTGTCCCGTTCCCGCAGGACACACTCTCAGAGGCGGACACTCTCAACCAGGCCGGGGCCGTGCAGGAAGAGCCTCAGACGCAGTCCGAAGAGCCGACCGTGACGGAAACAGCTCCTCAGGAGCAGCAGCCGTCTTCCGCAGCGGATTCTACAAATACGGTCGAGGTAGACCTGAAGGACCTTCCTGAATTGGCAAAGGAACAGCAGAGACAGGCCAGGGAGGCTGAGCGCGCTGCCAAGGCGGCAAAGAAGGATGCCAAGTGGGCCGAACTGGATGCCAGGGATGCCGCAAAGGCTGAGGCCAAGGCCGCCAAGACTCTGGAGAAGAACCGCCGCAAGGCCGCCAAGCTTTCGGCTGCCATGGAAAAGGAAGCGGCCAGGGATCAGAAGATCCGTGACCGCTATATCAAGCGCTATCAGCACAAGAAGACCGTCGAGGCCACCCGTGCAGCTGACGCTGAGGCTAGGCGCCGGCAAAAAGAGAAATGATGTTCAGGATCACCTTCGATGCCGCGGTCATGTTCTCGAGCGGTACGAATTCCATCTTGCCATGAAAGTTGAGGCCGCCCGCAAATATGTTAGGGCACGGCAGTCCCATGAATGAGAGGTTGGCTCCGTCGGTACCTCCGCGTATAGGCTGCACCTTAGGCACTATGCCTTCCATCTCCATCGCCTTCATGGCCTTTTCTACTATATGATAATGCGGCTCGACCTGCTTGCGCATGTTGTAGTACTGGTGACGCACTTCAGCCGTGGCAGTGCCTTCACCGTACTTCGCATTGATGGCGTCCGCACACTGGCGGATTACCTCCTTGCGATACTCGTAGAGGGCCATGTCATGGTCGCGGATTATGTATGAGAGGGTCGCTTCCTCTACCGATCCCGTGATGCCGATGAGATGGAAGAACCCCTCGTAGCCTTCAGTATACTCCGGCTTCTCATCTGCAGGGAGAAGGCTGTTGAATTCCATAGCAATGCGGCTGGCATTCTTCATCTTGCCCTTGGCATATCCCGGGTGGACGTTGCGTCCCTGGATGTGGACGGTGGCAGCGGCAGCGTTGAAGTTCTCGAACTCGAGTTCTCCCAGGTCTCCTCCGTCCATCGTATAGGCATAGTCCGCATCAAACTTCCCGACGTCGAACTTTGCCACTCCGCGCCCTATCTCCTCGTCGGGGGTGAATCCGATGCGTATCTCTCCGTGCTTGAATTCCGGATGCTCCACGATGTACTGCACTGCATCCATTATCTCTGCCACTCCTGCCTTGTCGTCGGCGCCGAGAAGTGTCGTGCCGTCGGTGGTGATGAGGGTCTGCCCCTTGTGCTGCAGGAGTTCCGGGAAGTCGG
>R14__coassemble_1571_pt1 | contig 11171 bp, 7 predicted proteins | sample R14__metabat2_low_PE_037 | metagenome-assembled genome bin R14
TCTTCCTGTGCTGGCTGTTGCGGAACCACAGGCCGTACACTTCGGAGCAGCTGCCGGCAGTGATGAAGGACTGGGGACAGTTCTTTCTGATGTATTCCATCAGGCTGGCATACTCATGTTTCGTGAGGATGGACTGGATCTCTATCTCAGTTTCGCCGCTGTATCCCCCCCTGATTTCATACAGGCTGCACCCGCGATGCAGGTCCGTGATGATGTACTGACGTATCTTCTCATGTGCCGGGCTGATGATGCAGACTCTCTTGCGTTTGCCGAGGCTGGCCATGAAGTAGTCCACCACCAGACCGTTGAACCATGTGCCGATGATGCCTATCACCACCATCCTGAACGGATTGATGGCAAAAGCCGTCAGACAGACGATGATGCCGGCTATGGAGACGCTCGTGCCCATGTCCATGTTGAGATACTTCTTCATGAGCATCGCGACCACATCCAGACCTCCGGTAGAGGCATTGATGCGGAAAAGGAAAGCCTGCGAGATGCCGAGCAGCAGCACATACGCAAGCAGGTCGAATATCGGATCTCCCATCACAGAGTTCATGCCCGGCTCGATGAGTTTCTCATACGGATATATTATCTCACAGAGTTTCATGAATGGTCCGAAGAGAAGGGATGCTATCACGGTCTTCACTCCCACTGAAGGTCCCAGGCACACGTAAGCCAGGACAAGCAGGATGGAGTTGAAGATAAGGACAAGCGCGGACACGCTGACATTGATGCCCAGGCCTTCAAACACCTCGCTCACAACCATTGCAAGACCCGATATCGATCCGAGGACAAGATTGCTTGGCATGAGAAAATAATATACCGCGGCGGCTCCGGCAAGAAGTCCGAGCAGGATGACAGGAAGTTCTTTCCAGAATTCCTTGTCCTTGAAGGTGGCGAAGAAATCGTGCATTTATTTACTTGTAAATCCGTCCGCAAAGATAACATTTCAGCAAGTGTTGCACAAAAAAAGACTGCTGCACTTTCCGAAAGTGCAGCAGTCCCATGAGTGACAGACAAGACTATGCCTCTACCTTGGGAAGTTTGGAGAGTGACTCTGCGATGACCTCGTCAGACGGGATCTCATCGGTCATTGTTCCCTCGTTGAACTGCTTGTAGGCATAGAGATCGAAGTTGCCGGTACCGGAAAGGTTGAAGACGATCACCTTCTCCTCTCCTGTCTCCTTGCACTTGAGGGCCTCGTCGATGGCTGCCCTGATGGCATGGGAGCTCTCAGGAGCAGGAAGGATGCCCTCGGCATGTGCGAACTGCACGGCCGCATCGAAGACCTGGGTCTGCTCGTATGCGCGGGCCTCGAAGAGTCCCTCGTCATAGAGCTCGGAAAGGATTGGGCTCATACCATGGAAGCGGAGACCGCCTGCATGGTTGGCACTAGGGATGAACTGGCTGCCGACCGTGTACATCTTTGCGAGAGGGCAGATCTTGCCTGTGTCGCAGAAATCGTACGCATACACGCCACGTGTGAAGCTAGGGCAGGATGCCGGCTCGGCACCGATGATCTTGTAGTTTGCTTCTCCACGGAGAATTTCTCCAAAGAATGGGGATGCAAATCCACCGAGGTTGGAGCCGCCTCCGGTACATCCGATGAGGATGTCAGGCTTGATGCCATACTTGTCGAGGGCAGCCTTGGTCTCGAGACCGATGACAGTCTGATGCAGAAGCACCTGGTTGAGCACGGAGCCGAGCTCATAGCGGTAGCCAGGGTTGGAGGTAGCCACCTCCACTGCCTCTGAGATCGCGCATCCGAGAGAACCTGTAGTACCCGGGTGCTCGGCGAGAATCTTGCGGCCTACGTTGGTCGTGTCGCTTGGGGAAGGGACGATGTCGGCACCGAAGGTACGGATGACCTCACGGCGGAACGGCTTCTGCTCATACGAGCACCTTACCATAAACACCTTGCAGTCCAGTCCGAAGTACTGGCACGCCATCGAGAGCGCTGTGCCCCACTGTCCTGCGCCGGTCTCGGTCGTCACACCCTTGAGGCCCTGCTTCTTGGCATAGTAGACCTGTGCGATGGCGGAGTTGAGCTTGTGGGAGCCGGAGGTGTTGTTGCCTTCGAACTTGTAGTAGATCTTGGCAGGAGTGCCGAGAGCTTTCTCAAGATATGTGGCATGCACGAGAGGGCTCGGACGGTACATCTTGTAGAAGTTGCGCACTTCCTCAGGGATGTCTATCCACTTCGTGTCGTTGTCGAGTTCCTGCTTCACAAGTTCCTCGCAGAAGATTGGAGTGAGCTCCTCGGCCTTGAGAGGCTTGCCTGTGCCCGGGTTGAGCAGCGGTGCCGGTTTCTTCTTCATGTCCGCACGGACATTGTACCATTGCCTTGGAAGTTCGTCTTCGCTCAGGTAGATCTTGTAAGGTGCTTCTTTTTCCATGATGTTTTGAGTTTATAGATTGATAATTAGGATTCTGGACAGGGGATAAGTTTGTAGTTCTGTGTCATGTGGCTCAAAAAATAAAAGAGCCCAGTCGTATCTCCGGCTGAGCTCCATATGCTGTTGCACACGGGAATGACCTCTTACGACTTGTTTAGAGTTGTAACAGGCGCCACCACCAATATGCGTTGTTTGCTATCATGCTTTTGCAAATATGACTATTCGTTTTTACAAATGCAATACTTTTATAAAGTTTTTTATCTGCTGAAAGCGAGGTAGAAACTGTATGAGTACTCACGGTCCAGGAGGCGATATTGTCTGAGCGGAATTGCGCGGGGGCTCCATGAGTCTGTGCCGCCGACGCCTGTGACTGCACAGTCGATGTTGAGGCAGGACTGGCCGTCAAGAGGGGTGAGCTCGTTTATGTGCTTTGCAGCGGAAAGTGTCTCACGGGAATACGGATGCACTGAAAACTCTACCGGAGCGGAAGCTGCCGTCACGGTGAAGGTGCCATATCGCGGACCGGCAAGCGTGAAATACCTTACTCCAGTCCTGTTGCCGTTCTCCTGAGGCATCACATAGTCTGTGCTCATCTCGGCGACCGTGCTGTGGTATGTGCCGACAAAGGCCGAGAACTGCCTGTCGCGGTAGTTCTCCCAAGGACCCTTGCCGTACCATGTCACGTTTTCAAGGGAGCTTGCCACATTGCACTGCATGCCGACCCTGAGCATCTCAGGAACAGAATCGTCCTTCAATGTTACCTTGAAATCCACGCCGATGACGGCATTGCCGTAGACGGTATATATAAGGTCAAGGTCAGCCTTGCCTTCAGAAGTCTTGGCAACCGTGATGACAGTGTTGCCATCCTTTGAGGCAACATCTATGCTCTTTACAGTCCATGAAGGATTCTCCCAGAATGCGAGCTTGCCCTGGACTTTCCATCCACGGAAATCATTGTCCGTCCATGCGCGGGTGAAATCAGGCACAAGAGGTGAAGTTATCACAGGCTTGCCGGCATAGCTGCAGGACGCAAGGTAACCTGTGGACCTGTCGAACACGGCGACGAGACCACCGGAAGTCACCTTTACAGTTTCGCCATCCTCAGTTGCGGAAGTCTTGCCTGACTTGCCTGGTGCTGCCTTCGTGGAAGCCTCAGCCACCTGTAACTGCTCGCTTGCCACGATAAACCCAGCCGGAGCATATAGAGCGTCGGATGCCAGGGTTGCCTTCACATTGATGAAGTACTCAAGAGCAGGGTCAGCCTTGTACGACTTGAGAGGTATCACAGCAGATGATTTCTCCCCTGCCTTTGAGGCAGGGATGGAGACAGTGCCCCTCTGGAGAGTGTTGGCACCGTCAGTGAGTTCCCACTGGAAGACATACCCCTCCGTAGAGATGAAGAAATTCCTGTTGAGGACAGTGAGGGTATTTCCCGAGAGCGAGAACTCCAGAGGCTGGAAGACATACTTGCACTCGTACATCGCCGGATGAGGAGTGCAGTCTGGACCTATGAGACCGTTGATGCAGAAATCTCCGTCATTGCGCTCGGTGCCTTCGTAATCTCCACCGTAGCCCCACCACCTGTTGCCGGAGGCATCATGTTCGAGAAGACCCTGGTCCTTCCAGTCCCAGATGTGGCCTCCGATGAGTCGCTTGTGTGAGCGGATGAGATCCCAGTACTCCTTAAAATTTCCGGTGGAATTGCCCATGGAGTGCGCATACTCGCACATCATGACAGGGCGGCTGATAACCTTGCTCTCTGCCATGGACTTGAGATGGTCTACGGTCGGGTACATGCGGCTCAGGACATCCACATAGGCCGCGTCATCTTCTCCCAGCTGGGCACCTTCATAATGCACGAAGCGGGTCGGGTCGAAGTCATGGAGCCAGCCCGAGCAGGCTGCATGGTCAGGTCCCATTCCGGACTCGTTGCCCATGGACCATGCGATGATGGAAGGGTGGTTGCGGTCACGCATTGCCATCCTTGTCACCCTCTCCGTGAACGGAATGATCCAGTCCGGCTGGTTGCTCAGGTATCCGCCGTTGTGGTGGGTCTCGATGTTGGCCTCGTCGATGACATAGAGTCCGTACTCGTCACAGAGGTCGTAGAGGTACGGATCGTTCGGGTAGTGGGACGTGCGGATAGAATTGAAATTGAACTGCTTCATCAGGAGAACGTCCTTGAGGATTTCCTCATGCGTCACACACTTGCCTCCGGTCTCGCTGTGGTCATGCCGGTCCGCACCGTAGAGCTTGATGCTCTTGCCGTTGACCCAGAGCTGCTCGTCAGCGATGCGTACGTCGCGGAATCCGACCTTGCAGCTTCGCGACTCGACTACTTCTCCGGATGCGTCAGTGAGACTGAGCACAAGGGTGTAGAGGTACGGTTCCTCGGCGTTCCAGAGATGGGGAGCCTTGAAAGACTGCTTCATCCTGGCAAACTGGACGTTGTTGCGCTGAGGGTAGCCCTCATGCGCAATCTGGGCGGCATCGGCGGTCATCTTCTCACCGCAGGCATTGCCTTCGGCATCATAGAGCTGCGCCTCGACCTTCCAGCCCTTGATGTCCCTGGACAGGTCATACAGTCTGACTACAGGGCGTATCTGGAGTTCAGCATCCTTATATTCGGCATCCAGCACCGTCCTGACCCCGAAGTCATTGAGGGAGACTGAAGGAATGGTCATGAGGAAGACCTCCCTCTGGATACCAGCCATTCTCCAATGGTCCTGATCCTCGAGGTAACTGCCGTCCGTCCATTTCCAGACCTTGACTGCAAGGGTATTGGAGCCGCTGCGCACCACATCTGTGATGTCGAACTCAGCAGGGAGACAGCTGTCCTCGCTGTAGCCTACGAACCTTCCATTCACCCATACCTGGCAGCCGGAGTACACTCCGCCGAAATGCAGGATGGTGCGGGTGCCTTCTGCAGGTGCGGCATCGAACATGCGCACATAGCAACCCACGGGATTGTCACGCATGATTACAGGAGGGGTGTCTGGATGTGGATAGGGGGTGTTTGTATAAATCGGATATCCATAGCCCTGACGGTCCCAGCATGACGGCACAGGGATGTCCGCCCACGCGCTGACGTCATACCCTTCCTTCCAGAAGTCCGCAGGTGCGTCCTTCCTGTCTGCACTGAAGTGGAATTTCCATGTTCCGTCCAGCATCTGGATGGATGAGAGGGTGCGGTCACAGGAGAGCGCGTCCGCCACGGAGGAATAGGAGTAGCTTGTAGCCCTCATCGGCATGCGGCCGACGGAGTTGATGTTCTGGTTGCTGATAAGCTGGTCCTCGGAAGGGGCCTGCGCAAGCGCGGAAATGGCCGCGAATGCTGCTGCAATTGTCAGTAATCTTTTCATATATGGTCAATTATAGATTTTTCTCAGGATATAGTTCGTTCCACCAGGTGTCGTCATCCTGAAGGTACTTGGAGAACCAGGCGAAGATGGTACGGAGCCACTGGCGCCTCTTGGAGAATTCACGTATGCCATGATTCTCCCCGTCGACTACCACGAAGGCGGTATCCTCGCCGAGGAGCTTGAGAGCCGTGAACATCTGGATGCTCTCCCCTATCGGCACATTGGTGTCCGCAGAGCCATGGAGGAAGAGAAGAGGGGTGTGGATCCTGTCAGGGAAGTAGATAGGGCTTCTGTCCACATAGAGGTCCTTGCGGGTCCACGGGTAGCTGTCAGCCATGCTGCACTCACTGTAGGAGTAGCCCCAGTAGCCCTCGCCCCAGTAGCTCGTGTGGCCGCTGATGCCGGCATGCGAGATGCCGGTGGCATAGATGTCTGTCTTGGAAAGGAGGAGCTGGGTCATGAAGCCGCCATATGAGGCACTGAAACAGCCTATGTGGGCAGTGTCCACATATGGATGGTCCTCACAGAAGCGCTTCGTGCCCTCGATGATGTCATCAGCTACCACGTCTCCCGCGGTGTTGACATGACGTGCGGCGAACTCCTGGCCGAAGCCGGCCGCTCCCGACGGGTTGATGACATAGAATATGTAGCCCTGGGCTGCATATACCTGAGGGGAGTATGAGCCTATGCAGTAGCGGGAGGACGGAGAGCACCCGCCGTAATAATGAACGAGCAGAGGGTATTTCCTGGAAGGGTCGAAGTCTGGAGGAAGCACATAGAATCCGTTGATGAGGTCCCCGTTCCGGCTGGTGAATTCGTATGGGAGTCCCTCGCCCATGTCGGTGTCCGCGAGCCTCTCCGCACTGAAATCACAGAGGAGTCTCTCGCGGTCCTTCTTCGTGTCATAGATATATGCCCTGTCCCCGTTGCAGAGACTCTGGCCACTGTATACAAGGGCCGGGGTCGTGTCGGAGAGGGAGAATGACCTGATGTACTCCTCTGAGACTGAGAGTTTCTCTGCCTTCGAGCCGTCTGGTTCCATCCTGTAGATGGTCTGCAGGTCCTTGTCTTCGACAGCAAGGTATATCTTGCCGTCTGCCTTGTTCCATACGGCACTGGATACTGAAGGTGCGAACTTCAAGGTTATGGGATCAATCTTGCCGGAAGCGATGTCCATCACATAGGCCTGACCGTCAAACTGATTTGGAATCTGTCCCTCCAGGACGTCCTTTCCGATACCACCGAGAGCCTCTGGAGAACCCTGAATCAGGACTTTCCTGCCGTCAGGAGAGAACTGTGCACCGCTGATGAACCCGTCATCCGCCACAAGGCAACTGGCCTCGAGAGTAGCTACATCGAGGGTGTACAGAGAATAAAGGGTGGTGGGGCGTTTTGTGAGCCTCTCACGCGACGTGCGCACAAGAAGGGTCTTGCCGTCTGCAGATATGTCCTCAAGATAGGCATTGTGCCAGCCGAAAGTGAGCTGCTGCGAGAGTCCAGTCGAGAGGTCGTATCTCGACAGATAACTGCGGTCGCGCCATCCAGGTTGCCTGTCGTCGGGGGTGAGTATCTGATGGACCTCTCCCTCCTTCGGGCCCTCCTGGGTCATGTGGAGGATGAGGTAGTCTTCGGTAGGAGCGATGGTGAAATACTCGTCCGGGACGCCCTTGGCAAGGACGGTCTCCAAGCCTGTGGCAGGGTCGCAACAGACGAGATCCTTGCCGGACACTGTCTTGCGGGTGTACCAGAAGCGGTCGCTGGAAGGCATCCACTGCACCCTGGATGAAGTCCTGCTGACAAAGGAGCCGTCAGAAGAGCGCAGTATCTCGGTATATGAATCACTCTTCCCTTCTGAGTCTGTCAAGGCATGCGTAAGCGCTACATATCCTCCGCGAGGCGAGATGCTCACTCCCCCGCTGGCCGCTCCTATGGTATTGATGTCCAGGGAGTAGATGCGCCGCCCGTCCTCACGTAGGCTGACCTTGCCATCCTTGTCAGGAGTCAGGAGCACCTTCAGCGAGTCTGAGGCAATGGTGTCCCTCGCAGACGTGAGGTACTTTATCACAAATTCATGGGTACCCGGCTCCATCTTCACCTCCTGTCCGCTGACTTTCTTTCCATCCATGTACAGGCGATAGTCCTTCAGTCCCTTCACTTCGACCTTAGTCTTGGAATAAAGGGTATTCTGAGCTGCAAAGCCCACGAGATGAAGTGCATCCTGGGATTCGGCCGGGATTGAAGACACTTTTCCCGCATTCTTAAGGGCGTCGAATGGCATCACGGCATCAAGTATGCCGGTAACGTCGAATGTCTTGCCTGCAATGTCGACAGTGTCGACTTCATAGGGCTTCACGACAGGATAAGGTCCGGCATGACGGAACGATCCGACCTCCAGGGTCTGTGCCGATGCCGCCAGACACAGCCCGAAACAAGTAATGAGTATTACAGTATTCTTCATGGTTTTGTTATCGCAGCTTACAAGTTTATAATGCAATCTCATGATATATGTTCAGTATCTCTTTAATCATCACCCATCGTGAGCATGCGGATCGCCTTGCGGTCGCCGAAGAACTTGCGGGCTATGACGCGGAGGACTGTGTATGCCGGAATTGCAGCGAGCATGCCCATGATTCCACCGACATGGCCGGCCATGAGCAGCACGATAAATATCTCAAGAGGATGGGCCTTGACGCTGTTGGAATAGATGAACGGCTGGAAAAAGTAGTTGTCTACAAGCTGTGTGAACACGAATATGCCGATGAGGATGGCTATGAAGGCCGGGAAACTGACTGCAAGGCCGAAGGAGCTTGCGCAGGCATATTTGATGGTCAGCGACAGAAGCACCCCGGTAGCTCCGCCGATAAGCGGTCCGAGATAAGGCACAATGTTGAGGATACCGGTCATGAATGCGATACCAATGGAGTAGCGGAATCCCATCCTGGCGACAAGAGAAAGCCCGAGGAAGTTGATCAGGGACACACCGAGCACCTCCAGGAAGAGTCCGAGGAAGTATCTGGAAATCAGGGAGCTGATCTCATGGATGGACTCGCGGGCCTTCGCTTCATGCTTGTCCGGCACGAATGCTATTATGATCTTGGACAGCAGGCTCGGGTCCTTGATGAAAAAGAAAGCTATGAACATCATCGCGAACACTGTCACTGCCAGAGAAGCCAGAAATGACGCCACGGAGCCGACCATGGATGAGAACATCGACACGTCAAGGACATCCTGCAGCTCTCTCAGGAGGAATCCAGCCTGAAGTTGCGCCCAAGCTGAGGAAATGTGCGTATCAAGATATGGTTGAAGGACCGCAGCGGAACGGCTGCAGCCTGGGTCATGTTGCTGATGTTGGCAGCAGATATGTCGTTTATCACGGATATCACGAGAGGCACCACAGTGGTCACGATGCCGGCGATTACTGCCAGCTCGAGTACTATGGTAAGCACAGCAGCAAGCCATGAAGGCACGCGGCGCCCCTTAACGGAAAGTTTCTCCAGTGCGGCAAAGACAGGCCTTCCTATGAGAGCGAGGACAGCGGCAAGGACTGCATAGAAAAGCACGCTCCTGAAATACCAGCACAACGCCGCGATGATGAGGATGTTGCCGATAATGATGATGTACCGCGACAGGCGGTCAACAGCTCTCTCTTCCATCACTTTGACAGTTCACAGTCGTAACCAAGGGATTTCACGGTCTCAATGACCTTTTCCGGAGCCACCGTACCCTCTACGCTGAGGGTGCCTCCGACGAGGATCACCTCTACCTTGTCCACACCTTCGAGATCCCTTACGTGGCTCTCTACATTGGCCTTGCAATGGTTGCACATCATGCCTGTTACCTTGAATGTCATCATGGATGGGGTTATTTTTGATTGTTTGAGTCTTGAAAGTACTGCGTATCCTATGATACCGCAGAGGACTATCGTGGAGAGCATCTTCCATGTAGGGGTCACCTCATGACAGCAGCTTGCATGGAAACTGCCTTCTGCCACGGTGGTGAACCATTCCCTCGGAAGCAGGAAGTCAACGCCAAGGCCAAAGAGTACGGCTCCGGCTATTATCGACACAAGATAGATGGCTAGAGACTTACGGCCGAGAGTCCTGCCGAGTACCAGCATCGAAGCGATGTTGGTAGCAGGGCCTGCCATCAGGAACACCAGGGCGGCACCGGGGCTCAGTCCCTTGAGTATCAGCGCAGCCGCCACAGGGATGGATCCCGTCGCGCACACATACATAGGCACAGACACGGCAAGTATCAGAAGATAGCTCAGGGCCATGTTGTCAAGGTGCGAGGCGAAAAAATCATCCGGAACAAATATAGTGATGAGCCCGGCAAGCAGAAGTCCGAGCACCAGCCACCTGCCTATGTCCTGGGGCATCTGGACAAAGCCATACTTCAGGGCCTCCAGGCACTTCTCCCAGAAATTCAGTTTCTTGCCCTCAGTCCTGCATTCCATTTCCCGGGATTCCTTGTCAGGGTCGAGTTTCATCGTGGCCACTCCGCCGACAAGCCCTGTAACCAGGGCGGCAACAGGCCTGAGGATCGCAAAAGGAAGCCCCAGCACTGACCATGTCGCGGCAATGGAGTCAACTCCCGTCTGGGGCGTCGCGATGAGAAAGGCTGTGGTAGCCCCCTTGGAGGCGCCATCCTTGCGCATGCCGACGGCCGTCGGTATGACTCCACATGAGCAAAGAGGCAGGGGCACTCCGAAAGCAATGCTGAGGAGTACGCTCTTCAGGTCATTGCCAGACAGCCATTTCCGGTACAGCCCCTGGGGGACAAATGCGTGCAGCAGACCTGCTATCAGGAATCCCAGCAGCAGGTACGGAGCCATCTCCTCCAGCAGGTACACGAACGGTGTGATATAATCCTGTGTCATTTCTTTATCTCTGCCTTGTAACCGAGCCTGGAAATTGCGGCAGCGAGCTTCTCGGCAGAAGTCCTGGCCGGGTCAAAGGTTACGGTGATGGTCTGCGCAGCGAGGTCCACCTTGAGATCCTTGACGCCCTTCTCGAAGGCAATGTTCTCATTCACCTTCTTCACGCAGTTCTTGCAGCGGAGGTTGGTGGAGTATGTGACGGTCTGTACTGCAGCCTTTTTCTGCGTCGTGGCTGCAGGAACTGCATATGTCGCTGCCGGACAGGCACATACAAGGGAAAGTGCGACAAGAGCCGCAGGAAGGATTCTTTTCATTTTCAATCAGTTTTCCAAAGGGTGAAACGGAAGCCGGCGTAGACCATGGCGCCCATGACCGGGCCCCAGACCTGGCTGGCATCAAAATATATGCTGGAAGGATCGGAGATGATGACTGACTTCTGACGGAATGAGGAGAGATTCTCCCCACCGATGTAGAAATCCCATCCCTTCATCCTTCTTGTGATCTGGAAATAGAGGAGAGGATAGACAGGGG
>R14__coassemble_1596_pt1 | contig 11038 bp, 5 predicted proteins | sample R14__metabat2_low_PE_037 | metagenome-assembled genome bin R14
ACTCTGGGCTGCAGTATAGCTCTTCATGCCGGTCTCCATCTGGTTGAGATACTGGCGGATTGCTATGCGGATCTGCCTCTCGGTATTCTCGCTCTGGAGCTTGAGTTCATCATACTGGACCTGGGCCTGACGCACCTGTGCGTGGCGCTTGCCTCCTGCAAAGATAGGTACGCTGAGGCTGAGACCTACGTATGAGTATGGGGACCACTTGTAGTTCTTGAACACAAAATCATTGGTCATGGCGTTGAGGGTGTACGAGTAGCTCAGCGCAAGAGTAGGAAGACTTGCGTACTTCTGCATCTTGATCGTATTGGCAAGCTCTTCGGCCTGGATCTCGAGCTGACGCATGGAAGTGTTGTCCTCAAGGGTGAAGTCGTCGTTGGAGTGGACGTCATAGAACATGGTCTGCGCATAGTCGTCAAGTGCGCCCGCCACGTCGATGTCACGGTTGAGATCGACGCCCATCACGGCCTTGAGCTGCCAGAGAGCAAGGTTGACGGAACATTCAGCATTGTAGACATTTGGGATGGAGTTGGCGACCGTGGTCTTGGCCCTCGTGTAGTCGAGTTCTGAAGCCTTCTGCACGTTGTACTTCATCTCAGTCTGGTGGAAGTTGGCCATGGCGTTCTCATAGACCTCCTTGTAGACATTGAATGATTCCTTTGCAAGGAGGACTGCATAGAATGCCTGCTTGACCTGGGTCACCATCTCGAGACGTGACTGCCTTGCCTTCTCCACTGCAAGTTCCACATCCTGCGAGGATATGCGAAGGCTCTTCCAGAGCTGGGCGTTGACAAGAGGCATGGATGCAGAGGCTCCCGCACTGTAGGTATTCCATCGGCCTACTTCGATGCCGCCGCTGGAGGAAGAAGACGATGACGATGAAGAGGAGGAATCATCAGAGTATGAATCGGAGCCACCTGTATAGGCACTCATGTCGAAGTCCATATACATGACCTGCTTCTTGATGGTCCTCATATAAGATGCAGAAGCATCGACCTGAGGGAACAAGGCCGCATACGTGCCTTTCTTTGCATACTGTGTACGCTGGATTTCCTGGTCTGCCACCTTGACAGAGACATTCTCGCTGAGCGCTATCTTCAGCGCATCGTCGAGGGTCAGGACAACCTTCTGCTGCTCTGCTGCCGAATTGCTGTCCTGTGCTTTGACTGCCAGAGGCTGCATCATCAAGACGCCGGCACAGAGGCAGATAAGTGTTTTCTTCATTATGATGTATGTTTATTAACCTTCTTCGCTCCCAAAAAGAGCGAGGACATTGGCTGCAAAAATTACACCATATGCCCCCGCTCAATGCGTTATTTGTGACCCGTGTCCCGTTTTACTTCCCCGTCGGCTTTGCGTAATGGGTCGGTTCCTGCTTTTTGGGCGTCTGGACCGGCAGGACCGCACGGGCCGGCTTCTTCGCGACAAAAGCGTACACCAGAAGTGCGATGCCGGCAATGATGAACGGGATGGAGAGCAGCTGGCCCATGTTGAGCAGCATGGTGTTCTCGAAGTCCACCTGAGGCTCCTTGATGAACTCGATGAGGAATCTGGAGCCGAAGCAGCCGAGGAAGAACAGTCCGAGGAAGGTTCCCCTGTATATCTTGTCAAGCTTCTTCCAGTAGAGCGTGATGAGAATGATGCCGAGCACGAGGTATGAGAGCGCCTCATAGAGCTGGGTCGGATGCTTCGGCTCAGTCTCGCCCCTGAGGTCGAATATGAAGCCCCATGGGAGAGTGGTCACGTCACCATAGATCTCCGAGTTGAACAGGTTGCCCAGACGGATGAAACAGCCGGCGAAGGCCACGGCTATGGCCAGATGATCCAGCAGCCAGAGCATGTCAAAACCGTTCTTCTTGCCATATCGGCGGGCATACCACCACATCGCAAGGATGAGAGCTATGGTGCCTCCATGGCTGGCAAGGCCGCCCTTCCACGGCATGAATATCTCCCAGAATCCCTGCCAGCTCCCCAGGTAGTAGTCAGGCTGGTAGAAAAGACAGTGACCGAGCCTGGCACCCACAATCGTGGCAATGAGAAGAGTGTACAGGAGCGAGTCGAGAAGATCCGTCGTGATGCCTTCCCTCTTGAAAAACCACTTGAAGATGTACCATCCGAGAATGAATCCCGAGATGAAGAGGAGTGAATACCACCTCAGCCCGAAACTGCCTATATGGAACAGTATCGGGCTGACGTGCCAATGAATTGCAAGTATGTCAATCATAGATTACTCGCGTACTGCTGCGATGCCAGGGAGCTCCTTGCCCTCGATGGCCTCGAGCATTGCACCACCACCGGTGGATACATAGCTTACCTTGTCGGCATATCCCATCTTGGTGACAGCTGCGACTGAGTCACCGCCACCGACGAGGGTGTATGCGCCTGCTGCTGTAGCCTCGGCGAGGTCCTCAGCAATCTGAAGGGTGCCCTTTGCGAACTTGTCGATCTCGAATACGCCTACAGGGCCGTTCCAGAGGATGGTCTTGGAGGAGAGGATTATCTTCTTCCATGCCTCAAGGGATGCAGGGCCTGCGTCCATACCCTCCCATCCGTCAGGAATGGCGTTGGTAGGAACGAGCTGAGTGTTGGCGTCCGGGCCGAATGCATCAGCTACGACGGTCTCGATGGAGAGGGAGATGTTCACGCCCTTTGCCTTTGCCTCATCGAGGATAGCGAGTGCATCAGGGATGAGCTCGTCCTCGTGGAGAGAGTTGCCGATCTTGCCGCCCTGAGCCTTTACGAAGGTATAGCCCATGCCGCCGCCGATGATGAGGTTGTCCACCTTGCCGACGAGGTTCTTGAGCACTGCGAGCTTTGAAGAAACCTTGGACCCGCCGATGATGGCAGTGAGAGGACGCTCTGCATTCTTGAGGACGTTGTCGATGGCCTTGATCTCACCTTCCATGAGGTATCCGAACATCTTGTCATTCGGGAAGTACTTGGCGATGAGAGCGGTGGATCCGTGTGCACGGTGTGCAGTACCGAATGCATCGTTGATGTAGCAGTCAGCGTAGGATGCGAGCTTTGCTACAAATGCCTTCTGACTCTCCTTCACTGCAGCCTTGGCAGCCTTCTTCTCCTCATCGGAAGCATCGTCTGCAAGTCCGCGTGGCTTGCCTTCCTCCTCAGCATAGTAGCGGAGGTTCTCGAGAAGGAGCACCTCGCCCGGCTTGAGGGCTGCTGCCTGTGCGTCTGCTGCCTGGCAGTCCTCTGCAAACTGTACAGGAGTGCCGAGAAGCTCAGAAAGACGTGCTACGACATATTTGAGGGAGAACTTCGGATCAACCTTCTTAGGACGTCCGAGATGGGACATGATGATGAGTGCACCACCCTTCTGGAGTACGGTCTTGAGGGTAGGGATGGCCCTGCGGATGCGGGTATCGTCTGTGATGTTGAAATTCTCGTCGAGCGGAACGTTGAAGTCTACTCTGACAATCGCCTTCTTACCTGTGAAATCGTAAGAATCAATGTACTGTTGCATAATGTTGTATGTTTGAAAATTATATCCTTTGCGCGTGTCCGCGACGTCGTGACGCAGACAGAAGACAAATTTATAAATTATTAATCATATTTAAAAACGCGCGTCAACGGTCCTCGCCTGCAGATATGATGCCAAGTTTCACCAGGAGCGCCTCCGGCTTGGGGTCATGCCCCCTGAAGCGGCGATAGAGGACAGCCTCATCCTCGCTGCTTCCCTTCGAAAGGATGTTTTCCCTGAATGAAGAAGCCACTTCCCTGCTGAAGATGCCCTTCTCCTGGAAGAGCGAGAAAGCATCGGCCTCCAGCACCTCGGCCCACTTGTAGGAGTAGTAACCGGCACTGTAACCGCCGGAGAAGATGTGGCCGAACGAGGTCGATATTGCACATTCCGGCACCGAAGGAAGCACTGCTGAAGTGCGGGCCGTAGCCGTCTTCTCGTACTCGAGAGTCCCCTGCTGAGGGACTTCGGTGATGTCATGCCATGCCATGTCCAGAAGGCCGAACTGCAGCTGTCGCACCTGATAGTAGCCGGCAAGATAGTTCTTTGCTGCCACGAGGCGGTCCAGAAGCTCCTTCGGGAGAGGCTCCCCGGTCTGGTAATGCTTGGCGAAAGTATTGAGGTACTCCGGTTCGAACGACCAGTTCTCCATAATCTGGGACGGAAGTTCCACGAAATCCTGGCTCACGCTCGTGCCCGAGATGGAACCATAGCGTCCCTGGGCAAACATCCCGTGAAGGGAGTGTCCGAACTCATGCAGGAAGGTGTTGAACTCGTCATGGGTCAGCAGTGACGGTGATTGGGAGGTAGGCTTGGTGAAGTTGGTGACGATGCTGACAAACGGCCTGTACTCGACCCCGTCCACTATGCTCTGCCCCCTGAACTCGGTCATCCACGCTCCGCCGCTCTTGCTTGCGCGAGGGAAGAAATCGGCATAGAAGAGGGCAAGGTGGGACCCGTCGGCATCCTTGACATCATACACTCTGACATCCTTGTGGTAGCCTGGGATATCCTTTCTCTCCTCGAAGGTGATGCCGTAGAGGGTATTCGCAAGCCCGAACACCGCGTCGATGCAGTCCTCAAGACGGAAGTACGGCTTAAGCTGCCCGTCATTGATGGAGAACTTCTCGTCACGGTATTTCTCGCTCCAGAAGCTGAAGTCCCAGGGCTTGAGCTCCGCATCCTCAAAGCCCTTTGAGCGGGCGTATGCCAGAATCTCGGCAAGCTCTTTCCGTGCAGCAGGAAGAGAAGGCTCCAGGAGTTCTTCCAGAAACTCATGGACAGCCTGAGGGGTCTTGGCCATCCTTTCCTCGATGGCATAGGCGGCATAGGTCGGATAACCGAGGATATTGGCTATCCTGAGGCGGTGGTCGACTATGTCCTTGACTATCCGGGTATTGTCAAACTCCCCGCCGAGGGCCTTGGTGTTGTAGGCCCTGTACATCTTCTCACGAAGGTCCCTGCGGGTGGAGTATTTCATGAACGGAGCGTAGCTCGGCATCGAAAGGTCAAAGAGCCAGCCCTCAAGTCCCTTTTCCTGCGCTGCAGCAGCGCCCTGCTCCCTGACAAATTCCGGCAGGCCTGCAAGGTCGGCCTCGTCTGTGAGGTTCATGGTGAAGGCATTGGTTGCAGCAAGGACATTCTTGCCAAACTGGAGGCTCAGCAGACTGAGCTCCTCGCTGAGCTTCGCATAGACAGCCTTGTCCTCCTCGCTGAGGTTTGCTCCGCTACGCACGAACGACTTGTAGGTGTTCTCGAGGATCTTTGCCTGATCTGTCTCGAGACAAAGACCCTCACGGCTGTCCCACACGGCCTTCACTCTCTCGAAGAGAGGGGCATTGAGACCCACATACATCGAGTACTCGGTAAGAAGCGGAGACACCTTCTCGGCTATCTCCTGCTTCCCGTCGTCAGCATCAGCCTCGAGGAGATTGAAGAATATGCCCTGGACCTTGTCAAGGGTACGCCCGGACTGTTCGAGAGCCTCGATGGTATTGGCAAAAGTCGGAGCTTCAGGGTTGGAGACGATGGCGTCCACTTCTGCCTTGGCCTCGGCGATGGCGGCTTCGAAGGCCGGCACGTAGTGTTCGTTCCTTATCTTGTCAAACTGCGGAGCCCCGTACGGGAGCGTGGATTCGGTGAGTAATGGATTCTGCATGTTACAGGAGATTATTATCGGCAGCACAGCGGCTGCTCTCAGGAGTGGTTTCTTCATGCTGCAAATGTCGCAAAAATCGGCAAGGATACAAAAAGGCCGGTCCCCGAAGGAACCGGCCTGGAATATAATACGTCAGGAAAATTATCTTTCGATGTTCTCCTTTGTGAGAGGTCCATGATATCTGTGCATGTTCTTGCCAGCAAGGTCAATCTGATAAGGATTCCTTGAAGCGACCCTGGCAGCAGCGTCTGTGGAAGGAGCCCCACCAGTGATGGTGAAGGTCTCGAAACCTGCACCATAGAATCCGGCAGAAACATAATATACAACGTCGAAGGTGAAGAGACCGGTAGAAGCGTCATAAGTTCCTCCTACAGGAGTATATTCCCCTTCATAGTACTCTGCGTCAAAATGCGATGCGTCTGCGATGTATACCGGACCATAGCTTCCTGTGTAGCCGACATACTGGTCAGCATCCACGGTCACCTTGGAAGTGAGAGGATCGACTGTGAAGAGGAAGTCGACATCGTATCCCCAGTGTGTGATCTTGTAGCGGGACTTGTTGGTCTGGCTCTGATAGAGCTCGAGGCCCTCGTCATCACCCTCGCCCCAGAAGTATTTGCCGTAGTGGTAATCGCCTGTGCCTACGCACTTCCATTCTTCAGAAGTGCTGGCACCTGCATACTTGAAGGTAGCATAGTCACTGCCCTGAGCCTCGTCGCCTGCGAATACGACAAGAACGAGAGAGTATGTACCGTCCTCAGGTGTGCCATCGAAAGGAACCTGGTATACACCGTCAGCCGTAACCTCCAGGGTTGTGCCTTCGAATGTGCCGGCAGAGATTGCATCTATGGCATCAGACGGGTCACTTCCCTCTACTACGGCGAGAACTGCCTTCTCGACGTCAGCACCGAGAGCGATGTCGGCCATCACGCCCTGGACATCGTCAGCATCGGTATACTTGCCCGCATAGAGAACCACAGACTCATAGTCCTTGAGCTCATAGCCAGGGAAGAGAATGTATGCATATCCGTCAGCCTGGGTGTGGTTCCATCCGCCGACATTGAACATGTAGTGATAAGGAGCGAGCTGGATCTTGCCAGGAAGGCCGTTTGCCTGATACTCCTCTACACGGTTGTACTGCCACTTGTCCTCAGACCTGAGGCTGGAGAAACGACCAGGGAATACCATGTAGATATCATCGTCGTAGTAAGAATAATATGCGACAAATATATCATCGTAGCATACAAGGTCGGTTCCTGTAACGGTCACACCCTGATAGGTGTCACCTGGCTGGAGGACTCTGAGTTCCGGCTTGTCGCCACCTCCGAAAGGAGAAACAAGCCTGTAGAGGTTATGGTCCAGGTCATTCTGAAGAATCTCGAACTTGTAACTGTCCCCGAACCACCAGTTCTCGACGAAGGTGGCGGTGCCGAGGGATGTCCAAGGAGACGGAACGACAGCTGAGACTGTCAGCTCTGAAAGGCCGTAAGGAGTGGTGCTCGATACGTCGTTCAGGGTAAGGGTGACGGACTGGGTGTTGTCATAGCCGAGGACATCCGTGGAGAATGTCACAGGGATATCTACTACAGACTGTCCTGCCGCAAAGGATGCGGTGGATGGCACGTCAAAATACGGAGTGCCGTCCTCATCGCAAGGAACCACGGATGAAATCGTCGCAGTGTAGGCATCGGAAGTGTTGGCACGTCCGAGCTTCACACTGAAGGAAGTCGCAGTGGTAGGGAGCGAGTATGAAGTCGTGTTTGTGTTCAGGAAGTACACCTGGGGACCTGTAGGGGTCTCAGCCGGCTGATACTCCTCCTTGGTCGAGCATGACACAGCAGCGGCCATTACAACGGCTGCAGTGCAGAGAATTCTGAATATATTTTTCATATTGCCTGCCAATTAATTACCATACATAAGGAGTTGCTGCTGGATCCGGCTTGATAGGATCCGGATTGTTGGTGCAGTCATAGTTGTAGTTGGTCTCGGTCTGTACGATGCAGAAGTCCATCCATGTAGGATGAGAGCCCTCAAGATAGTTGTATGCATAGTCCGGATCGTGATTGGTGCCCTCATAGTTGCGGATGACACCCTTCTCAAGACGCTTGATGTCATAGGTTGCGAAACCTTCGCCCCAGAATTCGGCACGGCGCTGCCACCACACTTCATTGAGGAAGCGGCTGGTAGTGGTGTTGCCGTATGCCTCGTTGTGAGTGCCGTATGTGTAGTTGGCATCACGGGTCTTGGCAAACTTGGTGAGAAGCTCGATACCCTCAGTCTCATTGAGACGTCCGGCAGCCTCGGCCTCGATAAGGTACATTTCCTCAACTCTCATGAAAGGAACTGCCACACAGAATCCTACATACTGGTTGTCACGACCTGTTTCGCCGCCGGCTGTACGGAACTTGAGAGGAAGACCTCCCACGAGTCCCTGGTCATAGCTGGAGATTGCATCGGCACATGTGAGGATCCACTCAGGATGCTTGGTGTACTTTGAGAGGGCCTCGATCTTCTCCTCGTCGGAGCCGAGCTCGTCGATGGCAAAATCGATGAAGCAGTCCTTGCGGAAGTCAGATGACGGAATGGTCTCATAGAGGTGACGGTCGATGAGGAACGGCTGACCATAGTTGGCAGCATATCCGCAGCCGGATACGTCAGGATTGATCTCGATACACATTACAGAACCCCAGCTGGAGTCAGCATCATTCAAAAGGATGCAAGGATCATCAGACTTGTAGGTGGCACCAAACATCCATGAACCGTTTGGAGTATTGAAGCCGGTCTCCCAGTTGGTGTACTCGTCCTTGCTCATGATGGTGAATCCGTTCTGAGCCTTCTTTGCATAATCCTTGGCATTCTGCCACTGTCCCATCTCGAGATATGCGCGGGCCTTGAGGCCATATACGACATGGACGTCAGGAGTGTAGACGTCAGGCCTGTTGTAGCCGGCAAGATACTGCTCAGCCTTGTCGAGGTCGGAGATGATGAACTCCCAGATGGCCTTGTTGGTAGCACGAGGATTGTGTGCGAGAGAGGTGACGGCAGTGGTATCGGTGACGATAGGGACTGTCTCGGCCTCCTCATCAACGATATAAGCCTTCTGGTTGAACATTCGTGCGATGTCCATATAGTAGAAGGCGCGCATGCAGTATGCCTTGCCTGCTCCGACGATCTTGTCATCATCTGGCTCCTGTCCTGCAAGGGTGATCACGTCATTGCAGCTCTTGATCCATCCGTAGTAATATGTCCAAGGGAGCTGGGCCATACGATAGGATGGGCCGAGGTACTGGATGGTGTACCAGTAGGTATACCAGTTCTGGTATGGGAATACTATGTCCTGCCCCATGAGGTCTCTCTCAAGGAAGAATGCCGGGTATCCGAAATCGTAGGGATATGTGTTGCTGGAACCGCCGTAGATGAACTGTCCCACGAGAGTGGAAGTGAGGGCGCTTACGAAGTTGTCGTACGAGCCCGGAGCATTTGCCACCTGCTCGGCTGTTGCAACGCTGGTCTGAGGAAGGATTTCCTTTATACAGCTTGTGGACATCACTGATACCGCAAGTACTGTAAGGGTCAATTTGGTTATATTTTTCATATCTGTATCTCCTCTCTGATTAGAATGTCAGCTGAACACCACCGGAAATGGTACGCACTGGAGTGTAAGTACCGATGGAGTTGTAAGAAGTATATGAGTAGCGAGGGTCGAGACCCTTGCGGGCTGACCAGAAGCAGAGATCCTCACCCATCACGTAGATGCGGAGACCCTGTACAGTCTTCCAGTTGAACTTCTTGACTGGGAAGTTGTAACCTACTGCGAAGGACTGGAAATTGAGATAGCTTGCATTGGTGAGGAAGCGGTCTGAAGAGTATGTGGCATAGGTGTCACCATACTGCCAGCGAGGGATGTTGCTGCTGGTGTTCTCAGGAGTCCAGGCCTTCTTCCAGTCTGCATGGATCTGGCTTCCTGCATCGGAAGATGAGGTGGCCGGAGTCATGAGGCTTGCGTAACGTGAATCGTATATCTTTCCGCCGATCTGATAGTCGAAGGTTGCGGAGATGTCGAAGTTCCACAGACGGATGTTGGTGCTGAAACCGCCGAACACCTTAGGAAGGGTGCTGCCCATCTCGTAGCGGGAGGCCTCACCGATATTGGTGGTCTTGCCGGACTTCTCTGTTGCAGGCTTGTTGATGGTGTTGGATGTAACATCCTCAAGACCGCCGGCAGGGCTGAGATTCTTGTCATACCAGTATGTGGCAAGACCTTCCTCATTTACTCCTGCATATGAGTATGTGAAGTAGTTGTAGAGAGGACCTCCTACCTTGTACCACAGACCGCTCTCGGTAAATCCACCGTTTTCGGTAATCTTTGATTCAGGAAGGCTGAGGATCTTTGTCACATTGTGGGAAGCGTTCATCGAGACGCTCCAGTCGATGTTCTTCGTGCGGACGAGACCTGCATTGAGTACGAATTCGACACCCTTGTTGGAGATGTCACCTACGTTGCCATAGTAACCACGGGAACCTGCTGACTCAGGAATGGAGAGCCAGAAGAGGAGGTCGGTGGTCTTCTTGTTGTATACATCTACGCTGCCACTGAGACGTCCCTGCCAGAAGCTGAACTCTGCACCGACGTTGAAGTTGGTTGTGGTCTCCCAGGTGATGTTCTCGTTACCGAGAAGGTAGAATGAAGGAGACATCGATGTGTCAGAAGCCTTGGATAGAGAGTAAAGGTCAGTGTAGTACCAGTTGCCGATACCGTCGTTACCCTGCTGTCCGATGGAAGCCTTGAGCTTGAGCATGTCGAGCCAGCTGGATGCGCCTGCCATGAAGTTCTCGTGGTTCATGATCCACGCTCCGCCGACAGACCAGAAGTTACCCCAGCGATGCTCCTTTGCAAAGCGAGAGGATGCATCACGACGATAGGATGCAGATGCATAGTATCTGTGGTCGTAGTTGTACTGTGCGCTTACGAAGTAGCCTTCGACATTGTATCCTGTGGAGTAGGAGTTGGAGTCCACCTTGTTTGCAGCAGCTGCAATCTCCTGGATCTCAGGGGAGAAGAGACCCTGTCCCTCTGCCCAGAGATACTTGGTGGCAGTATTGTAATACTCGTGACCTGCAAGTACATTGACATCATGTGCGCCCCATGTGTTGTAGAAGGTGAGGGTCTGGACATGGTTGGTACGCATGGAAGAAGTGGAAGACTTCTCGATCTGTCCATTGACACCGACCTTAGGTCCATAGAGTCCGGTCTGATATTCAGAGTAGTTGGACTGGCCCCAGATCACGGATGAGGTGTTGTTGAACTTGAGCCAACGGGTGATGTCGATGTCGACAGTGGCGTTGCCGTTGAACTGGTTACCCTTGGTGTAGGTCTTGTTGTAGCGGTTGCTTCCGAG
>R14__coassemble_1631_pt1 | contig 10817 bp, 5 predicted proteins | sample R14__metabat2_low_PE_037 | metagenome-assembled genome bin R14
TGCAGGAGCTGCAGACTATGCAACCTCGCTCATGACGTCCACTGACACTCGCAGCTGGTACAACATGATACGCGAGGGTGCTACAATTACAATGGAGGCCTGGGGAGACGAGTTCAAGGGCAATCAGGACTGGAATCACGCCTGGGGCGCAGTACCTGCCAACATCATCCCCCGCAAACTGATGGGTGTGGAGCCTCTGACTCCGGGTTATGGGGAAATCAGCATAGCGCCGAAGCCGGGAGGTATCAGAGAGGCGTCCCTGAAGCTCCCGACCGTAAAGGGCACAGTGAGATGCTCCTTCAGGAATCCTGAAAACGGACAGTTTTCAATGAAAGTAAGGATACCTGCCAGAGTGAAGGCACATGTGGCCATGCCTTCAGGCCAGGCAGAGGAGATAGGGCCTTACCGCCGGTCACGCACACAGCGTATCCACCCATAGGTGTCCTCCGTGGAAGTCGGAGGGTACATTCGGTAGTTAGTCTGCTCTATCCCATATCCGGCACGGTATGCCGGGTTGGAGAAGGATGTAAGGGCAAAGTATCCGAATTGACCGCTTCCGTCCGTCATGGCAGGGAAAGAAACCTTGCCGGCTTTCTTGAGGATGGACACCAGCGCCATCTCTCTCTGGTTAGGAACCCTCCATCCTGCAGCATCTCCTCCCTGGCTGTACACTCCCTGGCACTGGGTCTTCTTGTCCAGCACCTCCTGGAGGGTGGTGCCCGTGGTCTTGAGTCCGGCCCATGAAGGGGTCGTGACGATGCCTTTCGCCCCCACATAGGAGTCTGCAATCTGGAATTTCACTGCCGATTTGTTACCGTCCTCGCGCTCATTGTGCGAGGCCAGTTCGTTCTCCTGATAGACCGTTCTGAGAGCATCCTGGCTGAGGTTGTCAAGGGACACAGTGGAAGTGGCAGAGTCAAATGAATAATAGTCTGCCGGAACAAGATCCCTGTCCAGACCCCAGCCGTGCACCGTTCCCTTTCCATTTTCATCTTTGACGCCATAGGACTGCAGCAGGCGTGCACAGCGGACATACTTCACGTCCCCTAGGCCACCATACTGTCCGAATGCGGCACCTTCCTCTGACCAGAAGACCTCCGACCCCTTGGTATAGGTCCAGTAGTGCATCATGCCTGGAAGATATTTTCCTGAGGAGTAGCTGTTGCCAAGGGATGAGGTCTGGTTCTGGTAGAACTTTGAATCCTTCCTGAGGCCCTCCTCCCCTATCCAGAACCCTATGTACTGCTCCAGGGATGGCAGGTACCAGCCCATCTCCCACGGCTCTGCCCATCCCATCCACTCACTGCTCTCATCCTTTGGGGGCTTGAGGCTTCCCGGAATCCTGAATTCGCGGTTTCTGATGGCGCAGGCCTTGATGGGGTTGATGGAGGTATAATCCCCATTATTGATCATCTGGTTTGCTTCCTCGATGACCTTCCAGTATGTCCTGTACTTCCCATATGCCATCTGGCTGAAGTTACCGTCATTGTCAAGAGTCATTCCATCATAGCTTCCGGCCACCGAATTGATTCCGAAGATATACCGTGCATCCTTTCCGTCGTTGTCGGAAGTGCAGGCCATGAAGTTGTCTCCATTCGAGTAGTCATACTTTCCTGCTGTCTCATCAACACTTTCCAGCCCGATGGCTATGATCTGGCCGGACTTGTCGAGCGCATATGCGGTCTGGATCGAGTACTGGCTCACCCCGAAACTGAGCCTGCCGTACATGCTCCGCCCGTCCGCACTGGCCTCCACGCTGCTGAGGATATAAGCCGTGCGCGGATCAGTATTGACAAACATATCCCAGGTGACACCCGGCTCATAATAGTAATTTTCCCTGATGTAGCAGTCAAACGTGCTGACAGCGGTATCACTTGCCCCGGAAGCCCATGAGCAGAGCTTAGAGACAAACTGCGGAAAGGAGTAGACTGTGCGGCTGCCGTTGATGGAGTAGTATCCCCAAGCCCCGATTTTTGTGACATACTCGCTCCACAGGTCAGGATTACCACCGTCGAAGGTGTCTGAAGCATCGTACCGGCTGCCAGAAGATGCTTCCACAAACTCCAGCCACTGGCAGTCCACTCCAAGTATGGAGCCCATGTCGTCAGTCACCGTGGCTATCTTGGAGCCATCCTTGTAGATGTTCCCGTCCTTGTCGATCACGCACTCCCCGGTACTGCCGCGCCAAGTTCTGAGCTGGAACATCAGTCCCTCGACTCCCGTCGCCTGCCTGGATGCAGCCATGGCCTTCTTTATCTCAACGGCAGTGAACTGGGAGAGCACGATGCCGTAGTGGCTGTCGACAGTGTAGACATTGCTGCTGTTCTTGTCGAAGATGATGCCCTCTGCCCTTCCGTCATCATCTGTCTTGACATCAGTGACAAATTCGTTGGCGTCATTGACAGTGACGTCATAATTGTACCTGCAGTTCCTCAGGGTATTGAAATCATTGAGGCTTTCACTGAAATTGCCAAGATGGATGGTATATTCGAGTTCACCCACGAAATCAGTTGTCTCAAGCTCTACCGTAGCCACTATGTATGTAGACCACGACGGTGCATTGGGGAAGGATTTGGTGCCGTCTGCCGCATAGGAATTCTTCTCCCTGTCCTTCTGACTGTTTATTACAGCACTCATGGGGGCTGACTGTATGTTTTCGGGGAGGTAGGAGAAAATCTGGTTGGGGGTCTGGGTGGAAAGCTGTGAGTAGGAAATGTCCTGCATGGCAGCATCCGTATCCCTGCCATCTTCGAACAACGCACCTCCCTTCGGAACATTATGGATCTCATATTTGAGGAGGGACAGTTTCTTCACTGCGTTGCCCTTTGCATCGGTTCCGGCTTTGAAGTTTACCGTAACATGGGAGAGTACCCTCCGGAGTCTCACTTCTCCATCGGAAAGCAGGCCCTGAGGCCCTATCTCGACGGCTCTTCCATCATCCATCCACCCGCTCATGAGGAATCGGCCATCGGTCGGATCCGTCACCCCATCAACACCGGTGCTAAAGGACAGATTCTTCAGGCGCTCGAGAGTCATGGAGGACATATCCATTTCCTCGACGGACCATATGGTGGTGGAGGCATTGGCAATCGCACAGATTATGGCGCTTCCAGTGGTGGTTTCAACCTTCACCGTGCTTCTGGAGCCGTCCTGCGCAAGACCTTCAGTCACCTGGCTGTAACCCTTGAGTGTCCCCGACGGGCTGAATACGAATACCTGAAGATCATGGAGAGCCTGCTCGTCAGAAGAGCTCGCACGGGTTGGGCTCACCTCCGACGGGACAGCCATCCTGTATGGAATGTCGACAATGACCGGCTGCGCTTCCAGAAGCTCCGGCGAGTCGGAAGTGCCGACACATGAGGTGCTCGCCAGAGCAATGGCGAGCACGGATATGAGCGTGGTGGAGATGTATTTCATTTCAATTGAAGATTATTGCCGCATTTTTGCTGTCCCAGTCCTCGACCTTTACAGCTATTTCGGGGGTGACTGAAGTCGGGGTGAAAGTGCATGTTATCTTGTATATCTTGTTGCGTTCAATCCTTGATATCTGGCCATTGCCTACGGTGATGCCGCTATAGTCTTTCCGGGAGTTTCCGACAAGGACTCCCGACATGGAGAAGCCGAGCATCTTCTCTCCGCACTCTCTCTCTGGAGTATAGAACGTGTATGCTCTCACGGGGTCGTCCTGTCCGACCTGAAGCGGAGTCTCAGGTCCCATGACAGCATCGCGGATATCCTTGAGGGACGACTCTGACGCCACCTGGAACGGAGAGAGGAAACCATACTCCCTCGTATTGGAGATGGATAGGCCAGATCTGTCATCGATTGATATCTCCTGGGTATTCTCCGTGCGTCTGAGAAGCACCTCCACCCTGGCCACCGATCTTGTGACAGGAACCGTGACGGAGAACGGTCCGTCCCCGCTCACGTCGAGCGGACTGTCTGTCTGTCCGAAGGCTGGCAGACAGAAACTGTCCGAAGAGAAGGACGCTGAGGAATTGAATGCCGTGCCTGAAGGAAAGGATGCAGACATGCTGTATGACATATCGGCAAATGCAGCCTGGTCGTTGACAAGGGCCAGGTTGTTTATCCCTGCAGGATTTGCAAGTACGTATATCATCAGGGAGCCGGTCTTCGGCACCCTGAAATCCGGGATGGTGAAGCTGTCCCTGTCTATATCGTCAAGGTCTGCCATACCGACGAACCTTCCGTCCGCAAAGGCATAGACCCATGCTCTTCTGATTATGGATTCGGCGCGGCCAAGGACCTCCTTGTCCGATGGCTCGTCCGAAGACTTGAGAGTCAGGGATATCTCCCTGTCCTCCTCTATGGAAAGAGTTTCCTTTCCGCCAGTGCAGCTCTGTATCACGGGAAGGATACACATGGCAAGTGCCAGAATGATTCTTTTTTTCATGTTATAGAGATTGGTCGTGGAACCAGATTGTCCATCCGTTGACAGTAAGGTATGTGACAAGGCTGCCGTTCCACCCTATCCTGACGGTCCATACATGTTCCCTGTCCAGATATTCCTCTCCGGACATGCCTGCAGGACACGAAGACAGGAAGTACTTTATGAGCTCAATATCAGGTAGTCCTGCCACGTGAAGAATGACAGTCATGTCTTCGGTAAGCCTCATGACACTGAAGCAGGTGGAGTCCGTTGCGGCATGGTATGGCTGCCAGGCGTGACCGCCGGAATGTATCACGGTGTGATCCGGACCGCAGACAGTATTGTCAGCCTCTATCCACATAGCTGGAGGCGTGTCACCCTGATTCCCGTCCAGGAACACCCTGATGGTGTTGGTAGTACGGATCAGGCTGACCGTATCCGTCCTTACATATGGTTCCTCCCCTAGCGTCACGGGACCGCCATGCCACAGAGGAGCGATATAGAGTCCTGCGTCCGTGGACAGTCTCACTCCGAAATCCGATGTCAGTTCGTAGTCCCGGTCCATTATTCCCGCCCAGACAATGGCTTTCATGCCTCTGAGTTCAGGGGGAAGTTCCATCCTGTAGGACGGGTCAGATAGCTTTATGGAGTCGGTCTCCGTTTTTTCATATACCTTGTGTCCGGCATCATCAAGCACCATGACACTCACGGCCTTCACCTCCGAAGGGAAGCGTTCGGTGCCGTCCATATTGAAGATATAGCTGAAGCGAAGATAATATGGACATCCGTCCATACTGTCCCTGATACATGACAGGGCTATGGTCAGGAACAGCAGGAGCATGGATGTCTTTAAAATTATTTTCATTAGAGATCAACGGACTGTGTCCATGTTGTCCAAGGGTTGATGTTCACGCTGACTGCGATGTATGCAGAATGTTCGTCGTCAGGAGTAGGGTCGGTCGGATCCGGATTTTCCGGGTCGGTGATGTCGGGGTCTGTCGGATCCGGGATGTATGGTTTGCCTGGCTTGGAAATGGAATTGACTGAAAGAGTGTACCAGTTGTTCCTGACTACTCCCCAACGTGCAAGTCCGAATTCCTCCTGACGGGAATCATGCTTGATGTTGACATCATAGTAGCATACGCCCTTCTGGAAATATTCCACGGTATAGGTGGATGCACAGGCGGCCTTGTAACCTCCATTCTCCACAGCCTCACAGATGGCAAGTGTGAGAACATCGAAGCTGTTGGCGCCCATCGCCTGGGCAAATGCCTCGTAACCCTTGCGCACGTCACTGCCTTCCGTATGGCTTGCATAGTCAGCCTTCATCTGATCGAATGTCATCACTATACCTCTGACCCTGAACCAGCTGGTGCCGAGAGCAACTCCGTCAGGAGCATAGGAAGCCTTGATGATCATCTTGGTCGTATTGTTGTAGTCCTGCGCAGCTGTCTCCATAGTGTTCTCATGGCAGTACTCCACACCGCTCTCTCCAAGGCCGTTCCAGACGATAGGGTTGCTGGAGGATGCCACGTTGTCCTTGTTGTCGAGCCAGATGAACTGAGTGGCGGCCTCCCCGGACACCGAGTGGTCTGCAGCAATAGTCATAGTAAGCTTGGAATAGTTAGGATCGACTCTATACTGTGCAGGTGCCGGGTCTGTGCCGCCTGCAAGGGTGTAGTCGGCGAGTTCTGCATACGGATAGAACCGGGTGTTGGTGGTATTGAGCTTCCAACCCTCCACTCTGGCGCTGGCTCCATGCTCCACTGTCATGCTCTCATTGGAGGCGAGCTGAACCTTGGCCATGATCCTGTTGACGCTGACAGAGGTAGCGCTCGCCCTGGCTGCAGTCTTTGCGGCCTCGATGTCGGTTGCGCTCTGTGATGCCGCCACCTTTGGCTCGACCTCCACGAGGCCTTTGTCACCGGCAACGGTACCGGCACTTGTCATCATGAAGCCATCAGCCATGGAGCGAGCCACGAGTTCCGTGATGGCAGAATTGAGAGCATGATATGAGGATGCGCTCTTGATGGATGCGAGGGACGCCTCGGAAGGATTGATCACCACGAATATCCTGTCGATATCCGGGGACACGAGGAACGGGTCGCCTGCAACGGCTGCAGTACCCCCGACCCCGACAGTGCCCTGCTCTGCCGTAGAGAGTGAATATACTCCCTTGACAGCATCACCGTTGAGTCCCACGACATAGACTGAATTCACAGTCTGTTCGGCTGCAGTACCTGGATTGGTGCCTGGGATATCCTGGCCTTTGGTGCGTGCTGCATCTGGAAGATTGATTTCTACTGAAAGGTAGGCCTTGGCTCCGTCGGCCGCAGTGCCGGCGGCTGGCTCTTTGGTGCAGGAAGCCATGACTGCAGCGGCTATGAGGGCCGCTCCAAGAAGATGTTTTTTCATCGGTTGGGATTTTTGTAAAACTTTGGTTGTATGTATCTTTGATTATGGAAGATATATCTGAGGTCTGCGTTCCGTTCTCCCGTTTTCTCCTATGGTATAGACAATGGAAGCGGAGAGCTTCGTGGGACCGAAATAATGTCTGTGGGCTGACCTGATCATGTCCGAACAACGTTCACACGGGAACTTGTCATAGTCTATATAGGCATAGCCGGCACCGATTTCAAGCTCTAACTTGAGTCTGTCATTCAACCTGAAGTCATATCCATAGCCTATGCCGGCACCGATGAGCCATCCCTCGTAGCGGTAATGGCGTATCGGAGGAAATCCGCCCACATTGAAAATTGAATAATGGGCATGAATTGCGACAAAATGACCTGTATAAGGAGCATCGAACCACCTGCGGAGCTCTGGTTGCAGGAGTATATGCTTGAATTTCCTATTGCCCCTGAATGTCCAGGGATTATACCCCGCAAAGAGATCCAGGGTATGGAGAGAGTCCAGCCTCGGCTGGACAGAGAAATTGAAAGTCGTCGTCGCGCTGTACGGTATGTCTGCCCTTACAGATAGGGACTGAGCATCCACTTTGCCCGACATCAGGCACAGCGCGGCAACGACGGAAAAGAGTATGAAGTTTTTCATGCGACTGATTGTTCTGCGGCACAAAGGTGAAGCTTATCTGCAGAAAAATCGCATAAAAGTTGATTACAGTTTTGTCGCTGAAAAATTGTAATCAGAGGCTTCCAGTTTACATTTCCGTCAATTTACAAAATGTAACCGGGGGCGCGGCATCGGCCTGCGTCCCCGGTATGGAAGTAATGGATCAGCTACTGACTATTTCATTCTGATCACAAATCCGAACGATGTCTCGGCATCGGCGCGGACTATGTCCTCAGGCTCAGGAATAGGGCCGCAACTTGCGCCACCGACACCGGTCACGGCCGCATCGAGGCAGAGATAGGTATCGCCTGCTGCAGGAAGGTCGCAGAAATGCGCTGCAGTGGTCATGTCAACTGCCGCATAAGGAATAGCGCAGAGCGACATGACAGGAAGCCCGGACTCGCTTGTACGGAGACTGTTCTCTGAGGCATCGAACTTGACTCCCCTGCCCTTGCCGCCTGTGAGGCTTGCCCAACGCACCTGCTCATGGTTGGCATTGTCCTGAGGCTTGGTATAGTCGGTGTACTGCTCAGCAACAGTAGAATTATACTTGCCGACGAACGCACACGTATAGCGGTCTGAGTAGTTCTCCACAGGTCCTCTTCCATAATAGGTGAGCTGCTCGAGAGAAGCCGGAATCTGCATGATATAACCAAGCCTTGCAAGAGCTACCTTGCCGTTGTCGGAAGTGACTTTGGATGAAAGCTTGATGCTTCCGTCAGATGCCACAGTGTATTCCACATGGGAAGCGAACGACATCACATCCTTTGCATCAGAAAGTTCTTCGATGGAGCTCTCCGCACTTGCATTGGTGCCGTTGAGCTTTGCTCCGTTCTCCGCCTTTGAGACGATGTCGAAAGAAATCGTGCATGTGCGCGCATCCTTGTCCTCGACGACGGTCATGCCTGATGCCGAATGGGTGAGTTGGAAAAGACCGTTCTCGAACCACTCGTCCATCGCCCAGTTGTCGTTGTTGAGGTATGCTCTGTAGACATTTAGACGCGGTCCCTGTCCTGGGACAATCACATCTTTGCGTCTGTACTTAAGGCTTGCGATAGATCCATCCTTTGCGTCAAAGACAACCTTGAAGCGGCGCCCCTTGACCATGATGTTGCCTGTAGAGTCATCCCTTGACATCCTGACTGCCCTGTATTTCTTAGGAGCAGCCTGGAGACCGGATGCAGCCTGGAGGAACATCTGGTCCTTGCAGACCTCATATCCCTTCTCTGCCCATGGCATATCCTCCTTGAGTGCATAGTGCACGTTGAGGAAGCACTCTTTCCCATCTGGAAGTGCACCGGTCTCTATGGTGCATGAAGACTTTGAGCGGGGCGCGATCTCTCCCATGTCGAAAGTGCCGGTCCTTACGGTCTCGCCGTCACATACCAACTCCCATGATGCATCATAAGATGTGCTTTCGTAGTAATTCCTGTTGAAGAGTTCTACCTTGACACTCTCTCCAGACATGCCTTCAAGAGATGTGTAGAGATTCTGGTATACCTTCTTGACTTCCCAGTACTGAGGTTTCGGGGACCTGTCGCCGAAGAGGATTCCGTTCATCACGAACTGCCCGTCATTAGGGATATCGCCGAAGTTGCCGCCAGATGCGAGGTACCTGGTGCCGTCTGCCTTGTAGTTCCAAAGTGACTGGTCCACCCAGTCCCAGATGGCTCCACCGATGAAGAAATTGGTGGAGTCCATGGACTGCCAGTACTGAGCAAAGTTGCCGAGGGCATTGCCCATTGAGTGCGCGAACTCGTTGATATGGTATGGATACTTCACATCCGCAGTGCCGGTAGCTACCTTCTGTACCCAATGCACTGAAGGATACTGACGGCAGCCGATGTCTGAGATGTTGTTGTTGCGTTCATACTGGATAGGGCGCATAGGGTCGAGTGCCCTTGCAGCGGCATAGGCATACTCGAAGTTCTTGCCGGGACCTGCCTCATTGCCCATGCTCCAGATGATGATACACGGATGGTTGTAGTTGGAAACCACCATCTCTGTCATACGGGCTACATGGATATCCTTGAGCTCTGCAGGATGGGACAGGGAAGCATCGCCATAGTGGTAGTGGTGGCTTTCGATGTTGGCCTCATCCATCAGCATGATACCGTACTTGTCACAAAGCCAGTACCAGTATGGAGCGTCCGGATAGTGGGAGTCGCGGACATGGTTGATGTTGGCTCTCTTCATGAGCATGATGTCCTGTTCCATCACCTCGCGTGTGACGGCGTGACCCATTGAAGGCTCAGTCTCATGACGGTTGACTCCACGGACCTTCACAGGCTTTCCATTGAGGTAGAAATAGCGTCCTTCCAAGCCAAACTCATCGTCCTCGGCAGCCGTGTCCTTGATGCAGACTTCGCGGAAACCGACGATGGTGGAGAAAAGGTCAAGGGTCTTTCCGTCAGCGTCCTTCAGTTCACCCACGAGAGTGTAGCGGTGAGGAGCCTCTGCAGACCATGCCTTGGCCTCGGGGTATACAAGGGTGCAACTGGATGACTGACCTGCGTATTCCTTCACCAGGGTGTTGTCGTCTGAATAGAGAGTGTTTTCATAAAGGCGATATGTGAGCGTCTGGCCGGATGCAGCGCCGGTGACCTCTGCCTCAACGGACAGGGTGTTGACGGACGGTGTGACACGGATGTTGCGCACTGAAGCCTTAGGCTTGGCCTCGAGGGCCACTGTACGGAAGATACCCGGGAGACGGAACATATCCTGTGCTTCGAAGTTGGATCCGAAGGAGTTGCGGTACACTTCGACTGCCAACGTATTCTCACCCTTTTTGATGAAGTCCGTGATGTTGAACTGCGCGAGATTGCGGGAGTTGCCGGCAAATCCTACATACTGGCCGTTGATCCAGAGATAGAAGAAAGAGTCCACGCCGTCGAAGTTGATGTAGACATTGTCTCCCTCCCATCCTGCAGGCACCTCGAAAGTGCGGCGGTAAGAGCCCACTTCATTGCGACACTTGTACATGGTCCAGTTTTCAGGAGGAGTGCGCATCACACCGAGCTTCCAGTCCCCCGGCTCTCTCTTGAAGAGCCATGGCACATTGACGTTTACATAGATAGGGGTGCCGTATTTCTGGCTTCCGTCCTCTCCGACTCCGACTACGTTCCAGTTGGAAGGGACAGGGATATCGTCCCATGCAGTCACATCGTATTCAGGTTTGTAGAAGTCTGCAGGGCGGTCTTCCGGGGTCGGGACCCAGTTGAATTTCCATGTGCCGTCAAGGCTCATCCACAGGGAACTGTTTTCCGGCAGGACCTTGCGGGCGGAGTCCTCGTCGGTGAATGAGAAGAACCAGGCGTGAGGGTACTCCTTGTTAAGGGAAAGGACTCTGTAGGAC
>R14__coassemble_1652_pt1 | contig 10742 bp, 7 predicted proteins | sample R14__metabat2_low_PE_037 | metagenome-assembled genome bin R14
CTTTACCCTGGTACCTGCTTCGAGAGCAGTAGGGAGTATCTCGAACTCGGTCCCGCAGACCGCAGAGGCCTTCATGTATGACCTCACAGACGGTAACTCCTACACCATCTCCTGCAGTGGCATGACAGCTACCACCACTGTAAGGACCAGGAAGTAAGACACCTTGAAATTGTTTTCAAATACAGCATCTATGCTGGCAAAAGGTTTTCTCTTTGCCAGCATATTTGTCGTATTGGGCTCCTGCTCCCGCAAGCTCAAGGAGGCCGAGACCGTCAACCTTTCCGAGACTCCGGTCCAGACTGTGGACAACATGTTTGCAGTGAATACCAAGAACGGTCTGGTGGTCATGAGAGTGGAGGCGGACAAGATGGAGAGATACGAAAACGACACGCTGACCACAGAATTTTTCCCGCAGGGCTTCTATGTGTATTCCTATACGGATGACGGCCTGCTTGAAAGTGTGCTGGTATCTGACAAGGCCCACCATCAGACCTACAAGGATGGCTCCCAGAAGGAGATCTGGGCTGCATTCGGCAATGTCTCTGTGCAGAATGTCATCAAGCAGGAGACAATGGAGACGGACACGATCTACTGGGACCAGGGCACTCATGAGATATATACCGACTGCTACATCAAGATGTATTCTCCCGACGGATTCATGCAGGGCTACGGGATGCGTTCCGACGACAAGGCACGCAATGCGGTCATCATGAAACCGTTCAACAGTTACAGCGTCGTTGTCCAGGATACTACGGTGATAATCATCGACTCAGCCAATTTTATAGGCCCATTACTCAAAAAATAATGAAGTTTCAACGGAAAATTGTTATCTTCCCAGCCTATATCGTTTTGATAATTAATTAAAAAATAAACATACAATGGCGGTTCTTCAGAAAATTCGCGTTAAATTCGGTCTGGGCATGACCATAATCATTGCCCTGTCACTCTTGTATTTCATAATTGACCCGAATTCCCTCTCTTCAGCACTCAGCACCAGCGGATCAAAGTTCTCCGTAGGTAACATCGCTGGAAAGTCCATCAATTACAACGACTTCCAGGCTGACATCGAGAGAATGTCGACGGTCAATGAAATCATCACTGGCACAAGCGTAAAGAACGAGCAGCAGCAGGAGCAGATCAGGGCTACCGCATGGCAGAACCTCATCGACAAGTACCTTTTCGTAAAGAACGCAAAGGCTGCTGGCCTCAATGTAGGCGAGGCTGAGATAGTGGCTCTCACCACAGGTGACATGGTATCCCCTATCATTGCGCAGAATCCTCTCTTCGCAGGTCAGGACGGATCTTATGATCCTAATGCCCTCGTAGACCTCGTTCAAGGTATCTCTTCAGACGAGTCCGGCAGACTCCAGACCCTCTGGAACTACCTTCAGAACACGGTCTACAACCAGGAGTTCTATGCAAAGTATGCATCCCTCTTTACACAGAGCGACATCCAGAACCCTCTGATGCTCCAGAAGACCATCGCCGAGAACAACAACACCACCAATGTGGATTTCGTGATGGTTCCTTTCGGATATACCGTCGACTCTACAGTTGTCGTTTCCAACAAGGAGATCGAGAATTTCTACAACAGCCACAAGAACTTCTTCAAGCAGGCTGCAAGCCGCGACATGGAGTATGTAGTCTTTGAGGTCGTTCCTTCAGCAGAGGACATCGCTGCAGTCAACGATTCATTCTCCGAGCTCTATGAGGAGTTTGCCACCACTGAGAACATGAAGAACTTCCTTCTCAAGAACTCAGACAGGGCATACTCAGAGTACTGGTTCAAGGCAGGCGAGCTCAATACCGTATCTTCTGCAATCAGCGAGTTTGCAGATGCTGCCCAGCCGGGTGAGGTGTCTGGCGTCATCGCTGACGGCAACACTTTCTATGCAGCCAAGGTCCTCGCAAAGAGCAGCCGTCCTGAGTCCATCGAGGTGAAGGTGATCCCTGCACCTGAGACCACAGACGAGGCTACCCTCAGGACCCAGCTCGAGGAGTCCCAGTCCATGCAGATGACCCAGACCTACATCATCCCTGGATGTGAGGTCCTCTTCAATGCAACTCCGGGTGTTCCTCAGTACATCGAGAAGACCCAGTATGGCAGACTCTATGCTGAGGTGATCTCCACTTCAGATCCTGTCGAGATGAAGCAGGTTGCCATCTTCGAGAAGGAGACAACTCCTAGCAAGGAGACATACAACACCTACTATGCAAAGGCCAACAATTTCGCAGTCCTCGCAAGCAAGGGTTATGATGCATACAAGGCAGCTGTAGACACAATGGGCGTTTACTCTCACCCTATGAACAAGATGCAGGAGAGCAACTCCACATACGGCAGCATCGACAACGCCAAGGAAGTCACAAGGTGGGTGTTCGACAACAAGCCTGGAAAGGTTTCCAACATCATCACCGTCAACAACAACTACTTCTTCATCGCTACTGTAAAGAAGATCAACAAGGAAGGCTACGCTCCTGTATCTGAGGTTTCATCCATGATCCAGAGCCGTCTCTACTCTGAGAAGATTGGTGAGAAGAAGGCCGCTGAGGTAAAGGAGAAGATCGCAGGCATGAATGACCTTCAGACCATCGCCGAGGCTCTCAACACCACAGTAAGCTCACAGAACGACATCGCATTCGCATCCATGATGTCACAGGGTCTCGACCCTAAGTTCATCGGAGCTCTCTCAGTTTCCCCTGAGGGCAAGATCTGCGGTCCTGTAGCTGGAACCATCGGAGTATACGTATACAAGGTGACAGGTCGCGACACCGCTTCCTACTACACCGAGGATGACGCCAAGAACTTCGTGGCACAGAAGAACCAGATGAACACTCAGATGATCCTCCCTATCATGATGGATGCAGCTGACGTGAAGGACAACAGGGCTCGCTTCTATTAGTAGAAACGCTCCCCATAGACGAAAATAACCGGTCTCGTCCTGAGACCGGTTATTTTTTATTTGGGATAAAACCTATACGTTGAAGAGGAAGTGCATGATGTCTCCGTCCTGGACGACATAGTCCTTGCCTTCCACACCCATCTTGCCGGCTGCACGGACTGCAGCCTCGGTCTTGTAGGTCATGAAGTCGTCATACTTGATAACCTCTGCCCTGATGAAGCCCTTCTCGAAATCGGAGTGGATCACTCCGGCCGCCTTAGGGGCCTTGTCCCCCTTGCGGATGGTCCAGGCGCGACATTCGTCAGCACCTGCCGTGAAGAAGGTCTGCAGGCCCAGCAGGTGATATGCACCCTGTATGAGTCTTACCACACCTGACTCCTCGAGACCGTATTCGGAGAGGAACATCTGCCTTTCGTCATAGTCCTCGATCTCGGCGATCTCCGACTCTGTCTTTGCTGCGATGACGAGAATCTCGGCATTCTCATCCTTCACCGCCTCGCGGACGGCGTCCACATAGGCATTGCCCGTGGCGGCAGAACCTTCGTCTACATTGCAGACATACATGACAGGCTTGTTGGTAAGGAGGAAAAGATTGCGTGCAATCTCCTCTTCCTCCTCGTTTGCGAGGGCGACGCTTCTGCATGACTTGCCTGCGAGCAGAGCTTCCTTGTAGCGTATCAGCAGGTCGGCAAGCTTCTTTGCATCCTTGTCACCGGCCTTGCCGGCCTTCTCGGCTTTGGACAGGCGTGCTTCCACCGTCTCGAGGTCTTTGATCTGGAGCTCGAGATCCACCACGTCCTTGTCACGGACGGGATCGACGGAACCGTCCACATGGACTATGTTCCCGTCATCAAAGCACCTCAGCACATGGAGGATGGCGTCGGTCTCACGTATGTTGGCGAGAAACTGGTTGCCGAGTCCTTCGCCCTTGCTTGCACCCTTGACGAGTCCTGCGATGTCGACGATGTCCACGGTAGCAGGGATGGTGCGCTTGGGCTGGCACAGCTCGGTGAGGCAGTCAAGCCTCTTGTCCGGCACGTTGGTGGAGCCGAGGTTTGGCTCGATCGTGCAGAAAGGGAAATTGGCGCTCTGGGCCTTGCCGGAGCTTATACAGTTGAAAAGAGTCGACTTGCCGACGTTCGGAAGTCCGACTATTCCGCATTTCAGAGACATAAAAAATTGTTTTGTGAATGGCAAAGGTACGAATTTTAAGTTTCTTATGATTATTTCCGTTTGCTTATTGCATATTGCGGCATGAGGATATTGTTGCTGACACTCTGTATGCTTGTCTGCCCGCCTGCACAGGGGCGGGACTCCGTCTCTATCGTGTTCTGGAACCTTGAGAACTTCTTTGACTATTTCGACGACGAGGCAGGTGACTCCGACAGTGAGTTCTCTTCACGCGGGGCGAGGCGCTGGACAAAAAGGCGTTTTGCGGCCAAGTGCAATGCCGTAGCCAAATCGCTGCTCTGGATGGGAGAGTCAAGGGGGAGGATGCCGGATATAGTGGCCGTGGCCGAGGTGGAGAACCGGTTTGTCATGAAAAAGCTGCTGGACCTCACTCCTCTCTGGAAGTTCGGCTACAGGATCGTCCACTATGACTCCCCCGACCCGAGAGGCATAGATGTCGCCCTTCTGTACCGGGAAGGGCGGCTCTCCCTGGAGTCTTCCAGACCGTGCAGGATTGACAGCATCGCCACGAGGGACATACTTCTCGCCCGGTTTGTGACTGAAGGTGGGGACAGTCTTGCCCTTACAGTCAATCACCATCCTTCCAAGCATGGAGGCGATGCCTCGCAGGGAAGGCGCATCATGGCACTGAAGAGGCTGGACTCCCTCGCAGACACCCTGCAGATGCAGGGCTGGAGCCATATGGTGGCGATAGGGGACTTCAATGACACCCCGGACTCTCCCATCTATGAAATGATGGAGAGGAACTGGGTGAACATTTCCGCACCGGCGGCTCTGAGGGGGCGTGGGTCGATCCGCTTCAACGGCCGGTGGCAGCTGATCGACCAGTGCTTCGTGTCGCGCCCTCTCTCCTCCAGGGCAGCGTTTGAGGTGGTGGAGGTACCGTTTCTCACGGTGGGGGATGCGGGGCATGCCGGTACCCGTCCGATGCGGACTTATTCCGGTCCCAGATATGTCGGCGGAGTGAGCGACCACTATCCTGTTGTGGCAGACATTTTGTTTTGATGTTTTTTCATTAAATTTGTGGATACGACAAAACAATAACCAATATACAAGAGATGAAAAACACAATTGCAGCAAAGTTCAAGGAACTCTATGGCGTGGACGGCGAATTCTTCGCTTCCGCAGGACGTATCAACCTCATCGGCGAGCATACCGACTACAACGGCGGCTATGTATTCCCTGGCGCTATCGACAAGGGCATCATGGCAGAGATCAGGCTCAACGGTACTGACAAGGTGAAGGCATTCTCCATCGACTACAACGAGTCAGTCGAGTTCGGCCTCAACGAGGAGGACAAGCCGGCTCAGAGCTGGGCCCGCTACATCTTCGGAGTATGCCGCGAGACCATCAAGAGAGGTGGCAAGGTGGCAGGATTCGATACCGTATTTGCAGGTGACGTTCCTCTCGGAGCCGGCCTTTCATCGTCAGCTGCCCTCGAGAGCACCTTCGCTTTCGCAATCAACGAGCTCAACGGCAACGGCATCGACAAGTTCGAGCTCGCAAAGATCGGCCAGAGCACGGAGCACAACTACTGCGGCGTGAACTGCGGTATCATGGACCAGTTCGCTTCATGCTTCGGCAAGGCCGGATGTCTCATCCGCCTCAACTGCAAGACCCTCGAGTACAAGTATTTCCCATTCGATCCTGAGGCAGCAGGCTACAAGCTCGTCCTCATCGACTCATGCGTGAAGCACGAGCTCGCATCCTCTGCATACAACGACCGCCGCAAGTCCTGCGAGGCCGCTGCTGCAGCCATCAGGAAGAACCACCCTGAGGTGGACTTCCTCTCAGACGCCAAGAGACTCTGGCTCGAGGAGGTGCGCTCAGAGATCACCCAGGAGGACTTCCTTCGCGCTGAGTATGTCATCGGTGAGGTGCAGAGAGTGCTCGACGTATGCGACGCCCTCGAGAGAGGTGACTATGAGACTGCAGGTGAGATGATGTATCAGACCCACTTCGGCATGAGCAAGCTCTACGAAGTGTCCTGCGAGGAGCTTGACTTCCTCAACAAGCTCGCACGCAAGATGGATGTCACCGGATCGCGCGTCATGGGCGGCGGCTTCGGCGGATGCACTATCAACCTCGTCAAGAAGGAACTCTACCAGCCGTTCGTGGACGCAGCTGTCGAGCAGTTCACTGCCAAGTACGGCCATGCGCCTAAGGTATACGACGTCGTAATCAGCGACGGAGCCCGCAAGCTTGCATAAAGAAATCCAGATACAATAGGAAGAGCGACCCTCTGGGCCGCTCTTCTTTTATTTCTCGAAAAGTTTTGTCAGTTCCACGAAATCATCGACGGAGAGCCGTTCGGCGCGAAGGTCGAAGACCGGGGCCGATGTGACGCCGGAGGCGGCCATCTCTTCAGTAATCATAGGCTTGAGGGCGTTTCTCAGGGTCTTCCTCCTCTGGTTGAAGGCAGTCTTGACCACCTGCTTGAAAAGCACTTCGTCACAGCCGAGCGAGGTCCTGGAATTGCGCCTCAGGCGGATGACCGCGGACTTTACCTTTGGCGGCGGGGCGAAGGCTCCAGGGCCCACGGAGATGAGGTACTCTATGTCATACCAGGCCTGCAGAAGCACGCTCAGGATGCCGTACACCTTGGTTCCGGGCTTCTCGGCTATGCGGTCGGCGACCTCTTTCTGTATCATGCAGACCACCTCCGGCACCTCGTCCTTGTGGTCCAGGATCTTGAAGAATATCTGGGTGGAGATGTTGTATGGGAAGTTGCCTATCACCCTGAAGCTGCCAGGGAACACCCTGCGCAGGTCCAGACGCAGGAAATCGGCCTCCATGAGCTTCCCCTGCATGCCCGGAAGATGGGTGAGCAGGTATTCCACAGACTCCGAGTCCACTTCCACCATCCTGCAGTCGATGTCGTCCCTTTCGATGAGATACTGGGTCAGCACTCCCATGCCCGGACCGACCTCCAGCACGTCGCGCACCGGGGAGTCATGCTCCAGAGCGTCGACGATGGCTTTTGCTATCGACTGGTCCGTCAGGAAATGCTGTCCGAGTGCTTTCTTTGCCCTTACTTCCATACAATCTTGTTTGATGCAAAATTAGTAAAAACTTATGTATCTTTGTTATCTATGCGCATCGTGCGCATAGAGCAAAGGAAATGGCAGGAAAAAAGGAAGCGGACAGCGGGATGACCCCGATGATGAAACAGTACTTCGCCTTGAAGGCACAGTGCCCGGAGGCGGTGCTGCTCTTCAGGTGCGGGGATTTCTATGAGACATACGGTGAGGATGCCGAGACTGCAAGCAAGGTGCTCGGAATCGTGCTCACCAAGCGCTCCAGTGCCATGGCGACCCCAGTCCCTATGGCCGGAGTCCCTTACCATGCCATCGACGCTTACCTTCCAAAGCTCATACGTGCGGGCTACAAGGTCGCCATATGTGACCAGCTGGAGGACCCGAAATTTGCCAAGGGCATAGTGAAGCGTGGCATTTCGGAAATCATCACTCCCGGCATCGCCTTTGGAGACCAGATGCTCCCCCAGAAGGAGAACAATTTCCTCGCGGGGCTCTGCTTCAGCTCCGACAACACCTGCGGTGCGGCATTCCTGGATGTGTCGACCGGCACTTTCCAGATAGCCCAGGGCTCCCTTGATTACATAGGCACCATCCTCTCCTCTTTCGGCCCCAAGGAGATAGTTCTCCCGAGAGGCTATGAGAAGGCGGTGAGGGAGAGGTATCAGACCACAGCATACATCACTTCCATAGACGAGTGGGCCTTCGTGCAGGAGGCTGCCGAGGAGAAGCTCAAGTCGCAGTTGAGGGTGAAGTCCCTCAAGGGATTTGCGGTCGACCGCTACCCTCTCGGCATCTGTGCCGCCGGAGCGCTGATGGTCTACCTCGAACAGACACAGCACACGGGCCTGAGGAACATATGCTCCATCTCACGCATCGACGGAAGCAAGTTCGTATGGATGGACCGCTTCACCCTGCGCAACCTCGAAGTCTTCGCCTCCGCATCCGGCAATGAAGGCACCTCGCTTGTCGACGTCATCGACAAGTGCAGCTCCCCTATGGGCGCGAGACTCCTCAGGAGCTGGCTCGCGATGCCGGTGATGGACCTCAAGGAATTGAATGCGCGCTACGATGTGGTGCAGCACTTCACTGAGGCGCAGGATGACCTCCTGAGGCTCCAGGAACTTCTCGGCAATGTCGGCGACCTGGAGAGGATCATCTCCCGTGCCGCAACAGGCAAGATCCTCCCACGTGAGGTGATGCAGCTCGGAAGGGCCCTCGCCCAGACTGCCCCTATCGAGGACATCTGCGTCGGACATGCTGTGGACGAGCTCGAAAGGATGATGTCCAGACTCAAGGGGTGCGACCTTCTCCTTGCGGACATAAATGCCACCATGGCGGAGAATCCGGCAGCCGCACTCGGGAAGGGGGACATAATCGCCCCTGGGGTGAATGCAGAGCTGGACGAATACCGCAGCATCTCCCGCGGAGGCAAGGACTACCTCCTGCAGATGCAGCAGAGGGAGGCGGAGCGCACGGGCATACCGTCCCTGAAGATAAGCTACAACAATGTGTTCGGCTACTATATCGAAGTCCGCAACACCTTCCGTGACATGGTGCCGCCGGAGTGGGTGCGCAAGCAGACCCTTGTCAATGCCGAGCGCTACATCACGGAGGAACTCAAGGAGTACGAGAGCAAGATTCTCTCTGCCGAGGACCGCATCTACGAGCTTGAGAGCAGGATATATGCCGGCCTCGTGTCCGAGATCCAGGACAACATTAAGGACATCCAGTCCAACTGTCAGATTCTCGCGCGTCTGGATGTGCTTGCGGGATTTGCCGAGATGGCCGTGGAGAGCAACTACTGCCGCCCTGTGATGGACGACGGTCTTGTGCTTGACATCAAGGCCGGACGCCACCCTGTCATCGAGAAGATGATGGGTCCGGGGGAGGAATATGTGCCGAATGACGTGCTCCTCGACTCCAAGGGCCAGCAGATCATCATACTCACGGGCCCCAACATGGCCGGAAAGTCAGCCCTCCTGCGCCAGACAGCGCTCATAGTGCTGATGGCCCAGGTCGGCAGTTTCGTGCCGGCCACAAGCGCCCATATAGGCTATTTCGACAAGATATTCACACGCGTCGGTGCGACGGACAACATCTCCCGCGGAGAGTCCACCTTCATGGTCGAGATGCTCGAGACATCCATGATCATGCACAACCTCTCGCAGAGGTCCCTCGTGCTCCTCGACGAGATCGGAAGGGGGACGTCCACCTATGACGGCATGTCGATAGCAAGGGCCCTCGTGGAGTATCTCCACGACCATGGCAAGGGTGCCAAGACCCTCTTTGCCACCCACTACCACGAGCTCAACGACCTTGAGAACATCTACGACAGGGTGAAGAACTACCATATCGCGGTCAAGGAGTCCGGCAAGGAGGTCATCTTCCTCCGCAAGATGATGGAAGGCGGAGTGGCCCACAGCTTCGGTATCCATGTGGCGCGGCTCGCAGGCATGCCTCAGGAGGTCATCACCTCCGCGGAGAGGACCCTCAAGGCTCTTGAGCGCAGCGGCCCTGCCACAGTGCCTTCGGGCCGTGACACCAAGGAAGGCCATATCGAGGAGGACGGCTCCCTCCAGCTCTCATTCTTCCAGCTCGACGACCCGACCCTCTCCAGCATCCGCGACACCCTAAAGGATGCAGACATCAACAACATGACCCCTCTGCAGGCCTTCGACCTGATCCGGAACATGAAGAAAGAACTTGGATTATAACATCTAAAACTAAGTATCTATATGAAAAAAGTCCTGACAGCAATCGTCGCCTTCTCTGTTGCCATCGCAGCAGGAGCGGCCACCAGACCCCAGACCCTCGCGTCTCCAGACGGCACCATCGTCGTGACTGTAGACGGGTTCTCCTATTCTGTTGCAGCAGACGGAGTGCAGATGCTCGCGCCTTCTGCCATATCCATGACCCTCACCGACGGTACCGTCTACGGCGGCAGTGCCAAGCTTCAGAAGGTCACGAGGAAGACAGTAAGCCAGACCATTACCCCAGCTGTCTACAAGAAGGCCCAGATCGCAGACAACTATAACGAGATGACCCTCGTCTACAAGGATTTCAATCTCATATTCAGGGCCTACGATGACGGTATTGCATACCGCTTCGTATCCAAGTCCAAGGTGGACTTCAAGGTAAGGAGCGAGGAAACCACATTTGCATTCCCTGAGGACTGGAACATGTACTATGCCCAGGTCAACAGTGATGAGGAGTCTCTCGAGAGGCAGTTCAAGAACTCATTTGAGAACACTTACTCCTACTCAACCGTCAGCGGATACGACAAGGCAAAGCTCTCGTTCCTCCCTGTAGTGGTGGAGGCATCGAACGGCTACAGACTCTGCATCACCGAGTCTGACCTGTTGAGCTATCCTGGCCTCTACATCTACAACTCCGACGCAGACCTCACCCTTGAGGGTGTCAATGCCCCATATCCTGACGAGGTCAAGCAGGGTGGACACAACATGCTCCAGGGCATCGTGCAGACTCGCAAGGACTACATAGCCGAGGCAAAGGCAGGAGCCTCCTTCCCTTGGAGGACTGTCATCATCGCACGCGAGGACAAGGATCTCACGAACAGTGACATGGTCTACAAGCTTGCCACTCCATGCGAGGA
>R14__coassemble_1664_pt1 | contig 10707 bp, 11 predicted proteins | sample R14__metabat2_low_PE_037 | metagenome-assembled genome bin R14
GGGGTATAGTGCGCTACAACCCCTGGAGGGGCTTGGGGTCGCCACTGCCGGAGCCAAATCATGTGTGTCACATGTTTCATATTGTCCCCCTGTATGACGGAGCATCATACCTGATCGCGATGAACATCTCAAGCAACCTGTCATAGATTCTGTCCCCATACCTCTGCCTCAAAACGTCCACTGTCAAGTTCGTCGCTATGATGGTGGTGGCGTTCTGTTCATAACGTTGAAGGAATAGGTCAGTCAAGGGATGGTGTTCCTCACCATATACCAGACAGCGTTCCGGCTCGGCGCCAAGGTCATCGACCAGCAGAACTGAATCTCGAGGGAAGATCAACCTCTCAGACTCCTTGAATCTGTCATATGCCATCTTGGCTGTGATGAAATAAGACTTCGCTGATATCAGACGGTGAATGGCCCTGAGCATTGTCGACTTGCCGTTCCCGAGAGATCCGTAGAGCAGCAGTCCTCTCTGTGGGCATTCCAGAAGCCACTGTGTCACCTGCTCGATGTTGCCTTTCGTGTTTTCGTCCCACTGCACCTTATGTCCTCTTTCGCCTACTGCAAGATCATAAAGCGCGGCAAGACGTTCCATGGTGTCCTGCTTGTCTCCCAGGGCGCGAGGGAGCTTGCTTGTGTTCGAGATGTATTGCTTTGCATACATGTCCCGATATTGTTCAAATATTTCCTTTACTTCCATATTTTTAACTGGTTAAACATCTTAACGGGTCGTCAGTGTCTTCATGCCTGACGGAATTTCGTACGAGGAGGAAGAAGGGACTCTGATAGAATCAATGGGGCCTCCTTTCTTCTCTTCTATATATCTATTACTTCTATTATGTGGTTCAGTCTTTTTACTGGTAGCGGTTAAGCCAGTTAACCGTGGCCTGTTAACGGTCTTAACCTGTTCGGTATCTTTACCAGTCAGCTCCAGCCCCGACTGCTCCTCGTATTTCCTCATCACCGCTTCCGGAAGATTGATGCTGTATAGTGTACCTCTGCCCTGGGCATGGATTGCTTTGACGATTCCGCTCTCCTCAAGGCGACGGATACACTTGGCCACGGTTGGCTGGGAAGCTCCGGTGATGGTCCGTATGCTTCGATATGGCACAGGGACCGGTTCGGCTGACCTGACACAGAATCCGAAGAGGACGGCGAACACCTCTTTAGTGTAGCCTTCCAGCTTGAGATCCTGCCACATGAATGGATAGATGGTGGTGTACTGCTTTGCCATGGCTTCTCGTGCTATGCTTTGTCACCATCCACGCTGCCGGTCAGCCTGTCAATGTCAGACTGACGGTAGCGTTTCTGCCCGCCGACCCATACGGGCACAAGTATCTGGGACTTGGCCCAGCGATACAGGGTGCTTTCCGAAACCTTCAGCCTTGCTTTGACGGCTTCCGGTTCCTGGAAGATTTCAGCCTTTCCAGCTTCTACTGCCGCGCGTTCACGCTCGAATTCCTGCCGTGCTTCAGCGATGAGCTTTCTGGCGAAGGTGCCGAGATCTGACACCTGCACGCTCACCGTCGCATTCGGGCAACGGTTCAGGAGTTCCATGATGTCCAATGTGTTGTTATACATATTTAGTTTACATATTGGCCTGCCTCTCTTGGCACACTTACCGGAGTGTGCCTCATTTGGCGATGGACCATACACCGCGAGGCCGGTAATTCTCGGGTGAATGATCGCTGCGAATATAGCATGCATGGAAGACTGCCTTCCGAGACATACTGGGCAACAACGAAAACAACGCACTGGTTATCAGCGCGTTGTTTTTATGGAAGTTCTGTTTTGCCTAGACTTTTTTCCCTAGTCAAGACCGACAGAGAATAGGTTTTCCTTCGTCAAGACTTCCTATTTGTCATGTTGCAAACGGAAAAGCTCTTTCTGACGTTCTATTTCCTCACGTAGTTGTTCTTCTGTCGGAAGATAGGTCTTATACTTGGCAGCAAACAACTGTTCATTACCTTTCAGGATTGAATAGCGAGCTATGTCCTTGCTCGTCTCGGAGCAGAGTACAATGCCGATGGTGGGGTTGTCGCCTTCAGTGCGTTTCATCTCATCATACATGCGCACATACATGTCCATCTGACCGACGTCTTGATGCGTGATTGTGCCTAACTTCAGGTCGACAAGCACATAGCATTTCAGAACCACGTTGTAGAATACGAGGTCGATGAAGTAGTCTTGTGTGTCAGTACGAATCAATTGCTGGCGTTTGACGAAGGCAAAGCCACGTCCCAACTCCATGAGGAAATCCTGAAGATGATCTATGATGGCAGTCTCTAGCTCTTTCTCAGAGTATGATGTATCTTGTTTGAAACCAAGGAATTCTGCAACGATAGGACTCTTCAGAAATTCAAACTGCATTGGCTGCTCGTCAGCTGTTGGTAACTGAGGCTGAACGAAATGGCGCTCATAGTATTGCGTACTGATGTTTCGATCAAGCGTACGTACGCTCCACATCTCCTGTGAAGCCATGTCAAGATACCAACGGGCTGCGTTGGGGTCATCCACCCGTAGAACATGGAGGATATGTGACCAAGTGAGATTTTGCAAACGCGTTTGCAAAATCTGTATATCGCTGATGGTCAAGTAAAAAGAACGAAAGTATGCAAGGTATCGTTTGCTGAATCCTTTCCCATAGCGCAATGTCAGCTGCTGGCTCAGATTCTCAAGGATGCGCTCACCATACTCAGCGCGCTCATTGCCTTGTTGTTCTTCCTCCACAATTCTTCGGCCGATATTCCAGTAGGTCTCTATCATTGTGGCATTTACTGCAGAATATGCCCGCTGACGTCCGTTATCAATGATTGAACAAACGTCTATAAGTAGCTGAGTAGATGATACCTCGTTCATTTTTAAGAATTTTCGTACTTATGGTGTGCATTGATAACGAAAGAGACAGAACTCTTCTTCTCTCGATGCTGAATTGACATACACAAAGATAAATAATCCCAGCAATTTTATTGCTGTTTTCGTGTAGTGTAGTCAAAAAGCAGTCATGGCTTGTTTGAAAGAATGACGTTCTTTGATCCCTTCTTCTCGTAAATGGCTATCAGGTCACTGAACATCAGTTCAAGATTAACCCTGGACTTTGTCAGGTCGTTGTATGAGGTGGTGTCAGGGCTTACCGGACAGTCATCCCTGCCAAGATAGCGGAAGAACTCCTGCATCCATTTCGAGAAAGATGGATAGTATGGCTGAAGGATATTGGAGTTGTAGACCAGATAAGCGATTCTCCCGCACTGTTTTATATCTCGCCAAAGGTAATAGTTTTTGGCGATTTGGATAAATCATTCAAAGTGCAGATAATCAATGAATTATTGCAAATTATACCTGTCATATATTCGAGTCCCATCCGAGGCACAAAAAAGACCGGCAGGATTGTCGGTCTTTTCTCTTATTCTTTTATGTCTGGGATTCCGTCCCACAAAAGTTTACTTTGAGACAGGACGGACAGAATGTCCGAAATAACGGTAATGGTTAATACTGAAGAAATTGTTCGAATTTAAATAAGCATACATGGAACCGTCCGGCGTCGACGTATTAAGCGAAGAAGACCAGTAGTAGCCAGTGGAACCGGCCATTTCGAGGTTCTTGCCGCTGCGAATACCCGCAGCAGGAAGGAAAATGTAATTGTCAGTATACCCGGCCTTGAGACTCTTAATCTTGTATCCGTCCACTCCGTTCTGAGTGGTCCAGGTCCATGAGCAATTGCTCGTGTTCATCAATTCTGACCACTCGGCATCAGTCGGGATATGCCAGCTGCCTCCGAAACGTACGTACGCAGCATCGTCTTCCGGGTCAAGGACTGTCTTGCCATCGGTGGTAGTGTACTTGGTCCAAGTGGAAGATGTATAGTATGGGCTGCTGGCATAGTCGAGGTCAATGCTGGTGTCGGCGACATCTACAGTTCCGGCCCACTGGAAGTATGCGCCATATTCCTCTGGCGCAGAAGCTCCGAGATTGGAAGATGCCCACTTCACGGAGAGACCGAGGTCGACATAATCAGCCTTCAAAGAGAGCGGGAAGAACTCGCCTGTACGGCTGTTCTTGCCATCGTCGATGACCAGCGCAGCCGACATCGATATAGAACCGGCAAAGAAGTCATCCAGGCTTTCGGCACTGCTGTTTACCATGACGGTAAACACTCCGTCTGCATAAGAAGTCCCGGTAACAGGGATGTCCACAAGTGCCACACCGGATTTTGTGATGGTGCTTACCGCCTTGAGAGAGACAACGTCTGCCCCGGCAGCAGCAAGCGAATCAGCCGCCGACAGAGGGTATATCATGAAATTGATGCTGCACTGAGGCCTGACGACCTCAACAGAACCATCAGAGTATGTCGGAATCACGGAAATAGACTGAATCCTGGAAATCAGCTGTGCAAGATCGGCATCCACCCCGGCTTTCCAGGACTCAAGTGCCGAGATTCTGTCACCAAGTGCGGAGAGCTTGTCATTGAACGCGGAGATCTTGCCATCAAGTGCAGAGACCTTGTCATCGACAGCAGAAATCTTCTCCTCCAGAGCGGTGTTTGCAGCTGCAATGTCGTCGCTTATCTTCTGGTTCAGTTTTCCTTCGAGGTCAGCAATCGCAGTCGAGATAGCTGCAGTATATGCTGACGTAAGGTCTTCTTTCGCCTTATTGAGCGCATTGGACAGAGAGTCGATCTGCTTCTGAAGCTTCGCGTCCTCTTCTGCCCATTCTGCCTAGAGTGCATTGGACAGAGAGTCTAACTGTTTCTGCTGCATCGAGCCCTCCTTGACGTCAGCAAGTGCATTGGAAAGAGAATCTATCTGCTTCTGAAGCTTCGCATCTTCTGCCTCGTAGTCTTCCTCAAGCTCATCGAGCTTGGACTGTGTCTCAGCTATTGTCCAATAACCGGTCAGTTTCTCATTGACCCAGGTCTTTATAGACTCCTCCGAAGCGGCAATATCAGATTCGATCTTTGTCGTCAGTTCGGTCTTGAGGTCACTTATGCTCTTCTTGAGAGCTGCGAGCTCTTCGCATGTCTTCTGGTACTGGTCGATGGTGGAGAATGTCGCCGATGCCCAGTCCTTGGCAGACTTCAGCTGCTCGTCGACATAAGTCTTCAGGTCATCTATCCTCTGAGAGAGGGCTGTCTCCTTCTTTGAGAGCTCAGTTGCAAGTTCGCTGTCCTTTGCCTTGAGAGCGGATATCTCATCCTTCAGGCTCGCATCAGTCTGCTGGAGACTGACTATGGTGGAGTTGATGCCTTCAATCTGCTTCTGGAGAGTCGCAATCTGGTTTGAACTCAAGGCGTCGACCTGACTCTTGAGGTCGTTGAAATCTGATTTTGACACGCAGGATGACAGGAGCGCTGCCACCAGCATTACACTAATTAGACGGATACTTTTCATTTATTTGTGATGTTTTCTAAATCCGGACTGAAATATCGTGCAAAGTTAAAAACTTCACCTTCCTCACACAACATTTTCACGAAAAAGTCTATTTCTAATTCTCTAAAACAACATGCAGGGTAAATGAAACAGAAAGCATTGTTCTTACTCGCAGCCGGGCAATCCTCAGTGCGGAAGAGTAATGGATATTATACCCGAGAGGCTGTCAAGGGCGACTGTCTCCACTCCGGACATCTCCACAGTCACGGTGTGTTCCCCAGGCGTTGAATACATGTATTTGAGCCGGGATGTGCCGGATGGAGGATAGCTTGCAGTATTGCCGTCTCCCCACAGGATCTTGCCGGAAACCGAAGTGCCCATGAAAGTAGGGAATGGGAAATATGTGATGGTGTGAGTGAACTCAAATGTGAGCGGGCATCCGCTCTGATACACCGTGAGGACCTCCTTAACGTCTCCCGACACGAACTCAATCTGAGCCATGCGCATGAGTGACGACTGGTTCTTTTCGCAGGAAAGCGTGACCGAACTCTCGTCCAGGCCCTTGGTGACCACGGCTTTCAACCAGGCGCAATCCTCCGGCACCCTGCACTCATAGTCCATGTTGGACTGGATCTGGATGGCTGCAGACCCTCCCTGATATGCAAAGGTGGTGTCGCTGTATGGCAGGAGTATCACCTTTCTGGAGCATGCCTCCTGGACCACGGTCATTCTGGCATACGTGTTGGTCTTGATGTCTATGAATGTCACATACGCGCTTCTCTCGTCCCAGCTGTCGTTGGCGGCTACGCTGAACGTATGGTGATAGTCCCTGAGTGATTTGGAGGAAGACTCTGTTATCCACGATGCCGAGCATTCGACAGAATATGTCACGTTGGCCTTGAGGTCCACTTCAAACTGACCGCCATCCTCGCCGACCTCACAGGTACTGGAACCGAGGATTATGCCGTTGTTCTGCTCCTGGGTGATCATCAGCTTGGAGGTTGTACCCGTCTTGCTGTCTGCGAAGCTGACTGTCGTCTCTCTGGAAGAATAAGTATCGTTGGCCGCAACCTCAAGATACACTACAGACGAAGTCAGACCCTTGGAAGACACTGTCCTCACCCACGGATCCGGGGTCGATACGGTATAGTCGACATTGCTGGTGACATCCACCTTGAGGGTCTCGCCGCCCCCCGGGACAGTCACGACAGTGGAGCCGCCTACACTGAGGTTGATTTCCTTCTTGCTTTCCTGGCATATCGATATCGAAGAGAGCAGGCCCTCGGAGTGTATGTCGATATTGGAAGACCTGTCATCAGTATAGATATTGGTGACTACCGTGACCGTGACCGTGGCAGTTCCCGCCTCTCCCGACTCCGGAGAGACAGAAAACCACCCGGCGCTTTCCGATATGGTCCACGGGTTGTTGGCGGTCAGCGTAAATGACATGGATCCGCCTTCAGGACCGAAGTCCAGCCTGTCAGTACCCGCATCGAGCATAGGCTCCTTCTTGCATGCAAGGACTGCAAGCATGGACAATACTGTGAAGAGTATGCGTTTTTTCATATCAGTTGCCTCCCTTGATGTTGATTTTCAGAACCTGGGAATCACTCCCTCTGGAAAGGGAAAGGACATATGCCCCTGGCTTGTAAGACATAGTCTCCAGCGATATCTTGCCGGATGAGGATGCCTTGCCGGAAGCGACGACTTCGCCGCCCTCTGTCAGGAGCGTGTATGAAACGTACCCTTTTGTTGTCAGGTCCAGCACACCGGATTCGACGGTATAGACCAGTTTTGTAGACTGCCCGATGTCCTGAGTGTCAGCAATAGGAACCGTGGTCGAGACGCTCGACGTTGCACATGGGAGCCGTTTCCACTCTTCACCCTCTGCCATGCGGTAGTACAAGGCAGCCTGGTCACCCAGATTGACTTCCGACGCCAGCGTGCATGCTACTGTCTTGGCTGATGAGTATCCGCCAGATGCTACCGGTATCTCAAAAGGCTCGCAAATCTGTTCTCCCCTCTGGCCGTTCCTGTCGAGACGAAATATTACAAACTGGCCGCTGAACGCAGCAGATCCCATATTGTATATGCTTCCAACGGAAAGATTGACTTTGCCCGTAATGGCAATCTGATCCATAGTGGTAACTCTCTTGAGACCGCCGGAATACATGAATATGGACGAACTCTTGGTTCCACCGCCTGCAGGGCAGATGTAGAACACGCCGGCATGGTCGGTATCATATGTCTTGAAATCCGGGATGGTGTAGTAGCCGTTGCTTGAGCCTCCCCATCCGAAATTGACATACATCCTGTCCGAGCTGTCATAGCCGGAGACTATGAAGGAGTGACCTCCGCTCCCTGAAGAGGCGGCACCACGGTAACTGACTGGGCCGAAATTGTTCAGATTGTCCTTCAGGAGAGTCACCCACAGGTCGGCAGACATCGATGACCTGCTTATGTATCTGGCCGAAGAATCGTATCCGAAATAAGTGACAAGCCGTGCTCCAAGGTTGGCTGTAGATGCTGACGACCCGCTGGCCTCGTACTTCATCTTCAGGGACATTCCGCAGTCCAGCATAAGCTGCGAGACGGCTATAGCCTGCTCGGTAGTGCGGTTGCTCATGTCATCCGGCAGGTTGGACCAGTCATACACATGGCCGAGACTGTAGCCAGGCATGGTGATGGTGGTGCCGTTCGTCACATAGGAATATGTTTCGAATGTACCGGTGCCACAGACTGGCCAGCGATGGTATTTCATGATGATGGCCATTGCCGTGGCGACGCATCCTGTATAAGTGCGCACTCCGTTGATGTCAGGACATTTGCCGTTATAAGGAGCATTTTGGTTCCACAGGGCGGTCTCAAGGAGCAGCGACTCCTCTGCCTTCTCCACCTCTCCTGAGCTTTCCAGCGCACTCCATGCTTTCTTGACATCGGGATCCGCCTGTACGCCGGCAGCACGGTCGGAAAGGATGCCGGCACGGAGTTCCTCCATCCAGCCACGCACATTGTCAGGCATGTCCTCGGTGACGAAATCTGTGTTGTCCGACCATGCGAGCACAGGAGCAAACGCATCATCACCTGAAATCATCACAAAACCGCCGTCGGAGCTGGCATAGACATAGAAGGCAGGATCAGTGGCAGGAGTCTTTGTCGGGAATTCACCGTCCCACACAAGCCTCACCGAAGCGGAAGCCTTTGTATGCATGGAACCCCTGAAAAACGACTCTGCACACTTCTGCGCCACATCCCGGGAGACAGGTCCCGCAGACACGGCAACAGGCAGAAGCATAAGCGCTAGTATGATAATTCTCTTCATCAGTATCATGGAGTTGACTTGTAAAGTTAGGTATTTAATGTTACCTTTACAATTCCGAATTAAAGATCATAAGACAATGAAGACACTTTTATTCCTTCAGAATCTCGGCGCAGGTGAGATCATCATCATCGCACTCGTAGTACTCCTTCTCTTTGGCGGAAAGAAGATTCCTGAGCTCATGAGCGGCATCGGCAAGGGCGTCAGAAGCTTCAAGAAAGGTCTCAACGAGGTCGAGAACGAGATCGGAAGCATCGACACCGACATCAAGAGCATTGACAACAAGAAGGAAGAGAAATAATGTCTGCTGAGAAGCAGGACAATCAGCAGGTCGAAGAGCAGGAAATGACATTCTGGGACCACCTGGAGACACTCAGGTGGGCTATTTTCAGAGTGCTCGGAGTCCTGCTCCTGCTCATGGTGGGGTGTTTCATCGCAATGCCCCACATATTTGATCCGTTCGTACTCGGACCGACCACGTCCGATTTCTTCATCTACAAATGGTTCGCGGCCATCGGCGGATCTGTCCACATGAAGGGCGTCATGCCTGATTTCGGAGACAGTTCCTTCAGTGTGGACATCATCAACATCAATGTGGCGACCCAGTTCATGACCCATATCACGACGTCATTCTGGTTCTCGCTGGTGCTGGTGTTCCCATATCTCATCTACGAGATCTGGAAATTCATCAAGCCGGCCCTCTTCCCCAATGAGCAGTGGGGCGTGAGGATTGCCTTCCTTTTCGGCACCGTGCTCTTCTTCCTCGGCTGCGCCATAGGATATGGCCTCGTGTTCCCGCTCACCTTCAGGTTCCTGACCCAGTACACGATAGGAGATATCGTCACGAACCAGATTTCACTTAACTCCTACATGGCCAACTTCCTGACAATAATTTTTGTCATGGGAGTGGTCTTCGAGATCCCTATGGTTGCCTGGATACTCTCACAGATGGGACTTCTGCACAAGGGTTTCCTAAGGCAGTACAGGCGGATTGCCATAGTAGCACTCCTCGTGCTTGCAGCCATGATAACGCCTTCCGGCGATCCGTTCACCCTTTCCGTAGTGTTCCTCCCTCTGTACATGCTCTACGAGCTCTCGATTCTTGTAGTCAAGCCTGACGAGCCGGAAGAAGACGAGGAGGCGGATGCCACAGAAACTGAAACAGAATAATTTGATTTTTAGACGTTTTTGAAATACCTTTGTCCGTCTTCCGCCCGAGTGGTGAAATGGTAGACACGAAAGACTCAAAATCTTTTGGTAGCAATACTGTGCCGGTTCGAGTCCGGCCTCGGGCACAAAGGCTGGCATGTATTATGTCCAGCCTTATATTTTTAAAATCATCATATGTCTGAAAAGATCACCAAGATCGTGGGTGGCAATGTGTACACCCCGTCAGGCGTCAGGAGTGGCGCAACCGTAATAGTCAAAGGCAACAGGATTGCGGAGATCATATCCTCCCCGGTGGAGATCGAGGGAGCGGAGGTGATAGACGCCAAGGGTATGAACGTAGTGCCGGGAGGCATCGAGATGCACATCCACGGAGGGGGAGGATGCGACTACATGGAAGGAAAGACAGAAGCTTTCAGGGTTGCTATGGATGCCCACCTGCAGCACGGCACCACCGCCATCTACGGCACGCTCTCATCCTCGTCCGTACCGATGATACTCGACGCTGTCAAGGCAGCTGAGGAGCTCATGGCCGAGAAGGACAGCCCGCTCATGGGACTGCATCTTGAGGGCCCCTACTTCAACCCAAAGAAGGCCGGTGCACAGATTCCGGAGTTCATTACCCCTCCGATCAAGGAAGACTACGAGATGATCCTTGACAGCACCTCGTGCATCAAGAGATGGGACGCCGCACCTGAACTCCCGGGCACCGAAGAGTTCGGAAGGTGCCTCGTAAGGCACGGGGTTGTGGCCGCAATCGCGCACACCGCAGCGGAGTATGCCGACGTCAAGAAAGGATTCGATGCCGGCTTCAGGCACGCCACGCATTTCTACAACGCCATGACAGGCTTCCAT
>R14__coassemble_1692_pt1 | contig 10554 bp, 7 predicted proteins | sample R14__metabat2_low_PE_037 | metagenome-assembled genome bin R14
CCCCTACATTCTCTGCATGCTTCGGCCAGGCATTCCTCGAGCTTCACCCTACAAAGTATGCTGAGGAGCTCGTGAAGAAGATGGAGAAGAGCGGCGCAAAGGCATACCTCGTCAACACAGGCTGGAACGGTACAGGCAAGCGTATCTCCATCCGTGACACCCGCGGTATCATCGACGCCATCCTTGACGGCAGCATCGACAAGGCTCCTACCAAGAAGATTCCATTCTTCGACTTCGAGGTTCCTACCGTGCTCAACGGTGTGGACACAGGCATCCTCGACCCTCGCGACACATATGCTGATGCAGCACAGTGGGAGGAGAAGGCAAAGGATCTCGCAGGCCGCTTCATCAAGAACTTCAAGAAGTATGAAGGCAACGAGGCCGGCAAGGCTCTCGTAGCAGCTGGTCCTCAGCTCTAGTCAAAGACTTCAACCGGATAAAGAAGGACGACCGAAAGGCCGTCCTTCTTTTTATTTAAGTGCAGAAGTTATCGTATTGTCATACGCGCCAAGCGCTGTATACACAAGCCAGAATGTGCATGCCGACGAATGGTCGCTCACAGTGTCAGTGGTCAGCACATGGACCATCGATGGCGCAAGGGAGACCAGGGCCTCAGTATTGCCATACGGGACATACTCGTCTTTTTTTGCAGCATACAGGAATATGTGATGGGCGGGCGTCCATCCGCTGGTAAGGTCATTGCGGGAAAGACAGGTTCTGAAGGCAGTCGCGAGCGGAGACGCTGCATCCAGCAGATTCTCGCTGACAAGGTCCGACAGCAGGAGCTTCCTCTGCGAGGCATAGCTTTCATGACCCGGGGCTGTCACCTTGGCAAACATCATGTTGTCCAGGGTTGTCGTGGTGTACAGCTTGTGCACGTACAGCGAATCCCATTCGGCCTTGTCATTGTCATACCTCTCACTGAAGAACTTCTCCTCACCGAATGACCCTAGCTGCGAAGGATAGCTCGCCACCATCGATTTCACCACCAGAGGAATCACGGACGGATGCTCCAGGGCAGTCCAGGACAGATACTCATCCATGGTCCGGACCGGGCTGTATGGGCCACAGGCTGCAGAGGTATAGCTGTAATGCCACCAGTCTGAAAGGAGTTTCCCGGTTTTCACCTCCTCCACCGTCTGCCCGGTTGTCCTGACAGAAGTCGTCATCTCGGCCTCCGTGGTCTCCATGTATTTCTGCACTGCAACAGCATTGGCCGCACCCTGGGACATGCCCATGACGGCAAGATGCCAGTCTTCAGAAAGAGAGAATCCCTTGCCACGGAATATCATGTAGGCCGCAGCCATGGCGTCATAGATCTGCCGGCCGGAGAGCTCATGATTGATGTACATCTGGTCCGTGTCGTGAGTGCTGCCGAATCCCTGATAGTCCGGAGAGACCACGAGGGAGTTCTTCAGCACAAGGGCATTGGCATACCCGCCGAGCGTGGCTGTGGAGCATCCTGACTCCTGGGTGAGCGTATATGGACAGTACAGGTATATCCTGTCATGGTCGGCAGTCCTGAGGGTATCGGCTATGTCCGAGAAAGCCCATGTGGCATATGACGAAAGGATTATGGGCTTCCCAGTCTGGTCGACGGAGGCGTAGGTGTACTTCACTCCCCTGACTTTCAGGCTCACGGTCCTCCCATATTTTTTCGACCATTCCTGCTCTCTGGACGACACCTGGGAATTGATTTCTCCCTTTACAAGCGAACTGACAAAACTGTCGAGCGAGCCTGCAGCAAGGATGGTGGAGACCAGGTCTGACACCTCATGGGTGGCATCTTCAGTCACCGTGACCTGCAGTGCTGCAGCATAATGATCCAGCGGGTCCACATCCGTGACCACCGTCTCAACCACAGGGACGGTGGGCTCCTGAGAAGTCTTCGGACTCTCCGGAACCACAGGGTCGTCCCCTCCGCAGGAGACGAAAAACAGCATGGACAGGATGGCCATGCCTGTGCAGAACTTTTTCATATCAGGCAAAGGTATGAAATTCATGAAATATCCTTACCTTCACAGACATGAAACTCGCACGGATATTGGCAGCTGCAGCCATAGTGGCCTCCTGCGCAGAAAAGTCGCCGGAGGTAAACTGGAACATATCATATCCAGAGGGCCCCACCGACACTGCCGATGGAGGCACAGTCAAGGTGATGTCTTTCAACGTCAGATATGAGAACGGCTCCGACGGAGCGAACTCGTGGAGCGCCAGAGCCCATGGGGTCTACGTCATGATAAACGAGGAAAGACCTCTGATAATGGGGACGCAGGAATGCAAATGGAGCCAGCGCACCGGGATTCTAAGCAACTGCAGCGCCTACGGAGCCATAGGTGTGTGCCGTGATGACGGGAATGAGGGCAGCAGCAGTGAAACGGTGTCCATCTTTTATCTCAAGGACTCCATAACAATAGAAAAATGGGGCACATACTGGCTCAGCGACACCCCCGACAAGCCTTCCAAAGGCTGGGACGGGGCTTGTTACAGATGCGCCACATGGGCCATATGCCGGGTCGTCAGCTCGGGTAAGAGATTCTTCTGCACCAATACCCATATTGACCATCAGGGTTCCAAAGCCCAGTCGAACGGACTGGCCCTGATAGAAGAGAAGATGAGTGAACTCAACCCTGAGAGGCTTCCCGCCGTGCTCACGGCAGACTTCAACATGGCATCTGACAACATTGCCCTCAGTGGCATAAACACGTCGATGAGGAATGCGCGCAAGACTTCCCAGATGACAGACAACCTCGGCACCTACCATGGATTCAGCAGTTCGTCAGGATCAATCATAGACCATATCTACTACTCGGGCTTCAATACAAGCATAGAATTCAAGACTCTCACCGGCAGCTGGGATGGGGTCACATACATCTCCGACCACTATCCGATCTACGCCATACTCAGGTTCTGACCGTTACGGGCTGCCTGCGTAAGCGGGTAAAGACAACGCACCGTCCGGTGCGTTGTTTTTTTTCCGCGAAGGACTTATATTTGTTAAATTATGGGTGTATTGGAGACAGACATACAGTATCTGCCGGGAGTGGGCCCGAAAAGGGCTCTTCTTCTGAAGAGTGAGCTGGAAGCAGCTACATTCTCAGACCTCATACACCTGTACCCTTTCCGCTACATCGACCGCAGCAGCATCACAAGGATCGCCGACGTGCGGCCTGATCTTGCATACGTGCAGGTGTTGGGGCGCATCACCAAAGTGATACTGTATGGCCCGCAGAGTTCTGTCTGGGACCCGTCCAAGACGATAAAATGGCCGGGAGTGAAGAGGATGAGCGTATGGGTCACCGACTCGAGCGGGGAGATGGAGATGGTATTCTTCAAGGGCATGAAATGGAACTACGAAAGGCTGAAGCCTGGAAGCGTGTTCGTGTTTTTCGGCAAGCCCACCACATTCGGGGACCGCATCAACATAGTGCATCCCGAAGTGGATCCGGCTCCGCAGAACGGGCAGCCCAACACAGTCTACGGCACCCTCAACGGAGTCTACGCCAGCACCGAGAAGCTCAAGAACTCCGGTATCACGGGCAAGGTCATGACAAAGATGATGGCCGCAGCCCTGGGTCAGTGCCTCCCTTCAATCGAAGAAACCCTCCCGGAGTATGTCCTGAAGGAAAGGGGGCTCGTGCCGCTGAGGTACGCCCTGCAGAACATCCACTTTCCTGAGAACCAGGACGCACTCGCAAAGGCAACATACCGTCTCAAATTTGAGGAGCTTTTCCTCCTGCAGCTTTCCCTCCTCAAGCAGAAGTACATACGTTCGAGAGGAGAGCGTGGCATCGCCATGCCTAAGGTCGGGGAAGCATTCAACGCCTGTTTCAACGCACTTCCCTACAGCCTCACCGGAGCGCAGAAAAGGGTGATCAGGGAGATACGTGCCGACATGATGAGCGGACGGCAGATGAACCGGCTCCTGCAGGGAGATGTCGGTTCCGGCAAGACCATGGTGGCCGTGCTCAGCGCACTCATAGCGGTCGGCAACGGATGCCAGGCATGCATGATGGCACCGACCGAGGTACTCTCGCAGCAGCATTACGCCAACATGCAGAAATACCTCGCCCCGACAGGGGTACAGTGTGCCCTCCTGACCGGCAGTACCGGTGCAGCAGAGCGCAGGCGCATCCACGCAGGGCTGGAGGATGGATCGATAGGAATAATAATAGGCACGCATGCACTCATAGAGGAGGATGTGCGTTTCAAGCGTCTCGGCCTCGCGGTGATTGATGAGCAGCACCGCTTCGGCGTGGACCAGAGGTCCAGGCTGTGGGCAAAGAACGGTGACGGAGTGCCGCCGCACGTGCTGGTGATGACGGCGACCCCTATCCCCCGCACGCTGGCGATGACACTGTACGGGGATCTGGACGTGTCCGTGATAGACGAGATGCCTCCGGGACGAAAACCGGTGGAGACCATGCAGATAGGGCAGAACCACCGCCTCCAGCTCCATAAGTTCATGGCAAAGGAGATATCTATGGGACGGCAGGTCTTCGTGGTGTACCCGTTGATCTTCGAGAGTGAGAAGATGGACCTGAAGAATCTGGAGCACGGATACGAGGAGATATGTCAGGCCTTCCCGTTTCCACCGTACAAGGTGGCGATAGTGCACGGACAGCAGACCAATGATGTGAAGAATTTCAACATGGATGCCTTTGCCGCAGGCAGGGCCGACATTCTCGTCTCAACCACCGTTATCGAGGTGGGTGTCGACGTGCCGAACGCCTCGGTGATGGTAATAGAGAGCGCCGAACGCTTCGGCCTCTCTCAGCTGCACCAGCTGCGCGGAAGGGTCGGACGAGGCAGCGAGAAGTCATATTGCATCCTTGTCAAGGACCAGAAGATATCGAAGGAGTCGCAGAAGCGTCTCGACCTGCTGTGCTCGACGGAGGACGGATTCACCCTGGCTGAGGAGGACATGAAGATGAGGGGGCCGGGAGACCTCGAGGGCACGCAGCAGAGCGGTCTGCCGATCAGCCTCAACATCGCCTCGCTGGCAAAGGACGGAGTGCTGCTCGGGGAAGCGCGCAGGTATGCGGAGAGCGTGCTCGACGCCGATCCGTTCCTCGAGTCGGAGCGCAATGCCCCCCTTGCAAGGGAACTCCGCAAGGACAAGTACATGATAAAGGACTACAGCAAGATTTCATAGATATGAAAAGAACAGCAATCGCAGCTTTATGCGCACTGACAGTTATGAGTTGCAACCAGAAACCATCTGACCCGGCCGGATACATCGGCGAGTCCGACATCACCATCGCAGACGGAGTGATGACTCCCGAGACCCTTCTCGCCATGGGCCGGATTTCCGACCCCCAGCTTTCCCCGGACGGGAGCCGCATCCTCTATGGGGTCAGCTATACCTCCATCGAGGCCAACAAGAGTTGCCGCAACCTGTTCCTCGTAAATCCTGACGGCACCGGCCGCGTCCAGCTGACACGCTACGCCAAGAGCGTGAGCAACGCACGCTGGTCTCTCGACGGCAAGAGCATTTACTTCCTGCAGGACGGGCAGCTCTGGAAAGCTCCCGTGGGCACATCAAGGCTCGGTAAGAAAGTGAAGATGAGCGACGTGCCGGATGGCATCAGCGAGTTCAAGCTCTCCCCTGACCAGCAGCTCGTGCTCTACACAAGCACAATAAAGAACAAGGCAATAGTGCAGCCGTCGGATACCGATCCTGCCCTCGACAAAGCCCAGGCCTATGCCACGGAAGACCTTATGTACAGGCACTGGGACCACTGGGTCACCGAGACCCCGCGCAGCTATGTGGCCACCCTTGTCAATGGGACAATCACACCTGACAGTTCCTTCGACATCCTCGGAGAAGAGCCATACGAGCTCCCGACGGAGCCTTTCGGCGGGATCGAGCAGCTTGACTGGGCTCCTGACGGCCGTCATATAGCATACTCCTGCCGCAAGAAGACCGGAAAGCAGTATGCATTCTCCACCAACGCCGGTATCTATGTGTATGACGTCCACACCGGCGAGACCATCTGCGTCAAGGGTGACGGAGGGTATGACACCGACCCGGTATGGAGTCCTGACGGAAGGCATCTCGCATGGGTGTCCATGCCACGCGACGGCTACGAGGCAGATGCCCAGAGGATACTCATCTGCGATGTCGCCTACAGCGATGAAGGTGCCATCACAGTATCAGACATCCGCGAGACAGCATCCGGCCTAGACCGCGACAAGGCAGGTCTGACATGGCATCCGGATGGTCAGGGGCTCATATTCAATGCGCTGGACAACGGCACTCAGAAGCTCTACTGCGCAAGACTCACCGGTGAAGTGAGCCAGATCACAGCCGACGGCGAGCCATATGATTTCTTCAGCCCGTTCGCAATCTCAGGCGAGACCATGTATGCAAGCAACTACTGTCTCAACCGTCCTGTCGAGCTGATATCAGTCAATGCGGCAGACGGCTCATGGAAGCCTGTGACCACAGAGAACGCCCACATCCTCGACCAGCTTGACACACCTTCATCCGAGAGCATCTGGCTCGAGACCGTCGACCACCAGCAGATGCAGTGCTGGGTGATCTACCCTCCGAAGTTTGACCCATCCAAGACATACCCGGCCATCGAGATAGTGCTCGGAGGTCCTCAAGGCACCAACAGCCAGGACTGGAGCTACCGCTGGTGCTACCGTCTCATGGCTCAGCAGGGCTATGTGGTGATCCTGCCTAACCGCCGCGGCACCACCGCGTTCGGCCAGGACTGGAAGGAGGAAATCAGCGGAGACTACAGCGGACTCAACATGCAGGACTACCTCACGGCAGGACGCTACATCAAGAGCCAGCCATATGTGGGCAAGCTTGCATGCGTGGGTGCCTCCTATGGCGGATACTCCGCATATATGCTCGAAGGGCTGCACGGGGACCTCTACGACTGCTTCATCGCGCATGCCGGCATCTTTGACGAGAAGATGCTCTGGTACACGACCGAGGAGATGTGGTTCGCGAACTGGGACAATGGCGGCCTTACCGAATATGCCTACACCGAGGGACAGACAGGTCCTGCCGGAGACGGCATCACCTTCGGAGGCATGCAGCAGGCAGGTGCTCCATATGCATCTACCCCGAAGGCCCAGCACCACTACGTATCTGACCCTTCCAGCATGGTAACGAAATGGCACACCCCTATCCTGTGCATCCATGGCATGATGGACTTCCGCATCCCGTACACCCACGGCATGGCAGCATTCAATGCTGCCCAGATGATGGGCGTGCCTTCGAAGCTCCTCATCTTCCCGGAAGAGAACCACTGGATCCTCCAGCCTCAGAACTCACTCTTCTGGCACAGGGAATTCTACGGATGGCTTGACAGATGGATGAAATAAACTCCCACAATATGAAAGGACTCGCAATACTGGGCGCAGCAGCGCTCATCCTGTGCTCCTGCGGCACAGCCAGATACTCCACCGAAGAGCGCGATCAGATTCGCGTCGAAAAGGCCCGCGAAGGCAGGGAGAGAATGGAGAATGAAGTGGTCGGAGACGGCTACGGCACTTACAGGTAGTCCGAAAACACCACGGCTATCCAGAGGGAAGTCCCTAACGAGAGGGTGATCGGGTCATACAGCAACATCGTTGAATACCTTCGCGGACGCGTGCCCGGGCTTCAGATCGGTCCTTCGGACGGTGCTTCCATGCCGAGCATGACCATCAGGGGCAAGAACTCCATCAACTCCGACACCCAGCCTCTCTTCATAGTGGACGGGGTGCAGACCGACAACATAATGTGGATCAACCCCAATGACGTGGCTTCAGTGGACGTTCTCAAGGACGGCTCCGCAGCAATCTACGGAGTGAGGGCAGCCAACGGTGTCATCATCATCACTACCAAGACGGGTGAGGAACATGCAGCCGCAGAACAGACCGCAAGGAAAGAAGCCCGCAAGGCCGCAAAGGCCGAGAGAAAAAGCAATAGGAAATGAATTTCATAAAGCGTTTCGAATCCACCACCAGGGAGTGCTGGGACAAGCCTGCAATCGGAGAATACGGAAAGGAGCACGCCACCTACGGGCAGTTTGCCCGTGAGATCGAGGTATTCAGGATGGTGTGCGACTCCATCGGGCTCAAGCCCGGTGACCGGATTGCCATAAATGCGGGCAATTCATATTACTGGTCTCTTGTATTCATGGCATCGACAGTGCTCGGGTACACGAGCGTGCTGATTCTCAAGGGCTGCACTCCGGACACCGTACAGGGGATCACCCACAAGGCCGGATGCAAGGTCCTGTTCACGGAGAAGGCCACATTTGCAGGCATGCAGTTCGAGCAGATGCCAGGCCTTCTGGGTGTGATAGACCTGCGGTCCATGGAACTGCTCGCCGCCAGGGGAAACAAGCCTGAACTGTATCTTCTCAGAGACAAGCTCTTTTCCGCCAAGCACAGACACGGATTCGGACTGGAGGATGTCACTTACAGGGAGCGCAAGATGGATGACCTGTGCTGTGTGATATACACTTCCGGATCCACAGGCAATCCCAAGGGAGTCATGCTGACGGGGCAGAACTTCCAGAACTACGTGGAGCACATCCCTGGAATGTTCCAGATGGAAAGGGATGATGCGCATGTCAACATGCTGCCGTTCGCGCATCTCTTCGGCCTCGCATATGACATACTCGCGCCGCTGTGCCTGGGACAGACAGTCACCATCGTCATCGACCGGCCTACTCCTACCATTCTCGGCAAGGTGCTCCGCGAGATAAGACCGGCCACGCTATTCGTGGTACCTATGGTGCTCAACAAGTACGTCACCAGTGTGATAGGCAAGAATCTCAAGAGCCGCGAGGGTAAGATGATGCTTGCAAACTGGAAGAACTATCCGGAATGGTTCGAAGTGATGAGAGGGAAGGTGATGGAGGCACTCGGAGGCAAGGTCAGGAAGATCATGTCGGCAGGAGCCGCGGCTTCTCTGGACATGGAGGACATAATGGTCAAGGTGCTCCATCTGCCGTACGTGACCGGCTATGGCCTCACGGAATGCGCTCCCCTGATCACCCTCAGCCGTACCGAATCGTACAGGAGGGGTTCCTGCGGAGAAGTGCTGGAGTGGGTCAGGATGAAGATTGACTCCCCTGATGAGCACACCGTACCTGGGGAGATACTTGCCAAGAGCAAGTTCGTGTTCGGAGGATACTACCTCAACCCGGAAGCGACTGCCGAGGCGTTCACCAAGGACGGATGGTTCCGCACGGGAGACATGGGCACAATCGATGCTGAAGGGCATGTGATGCTGTCCGGACGCTGCAAGAACATGCTCCTGACTTCAAACGGGCAGAACGTCTACCCGGAGGAGATAGAGGCCATACTCGGTGGGATGCCGTTCGTCTCAGAGTCGCTGATAGTCCAGAGGAAGGAGACTTTCGGCGCGCTGATAGTCCCGAGTCCGGAGGCCGCGGGCATGAGCGAAGAGGACTTGCGCACCGTCATGGACAGCAACATCACCATGCTCAATGCCCGCATACCGACATACGAGCGTATCACATGGTGGCGTCTGGAGGCAGAGCCTTTCGAGAAGACTCCGAAGGGCAGCATAAAGCGATTCATATATCAGGACAAGGAAAACAAGAAATAAATGGAAAGAAGAGTAGTAGTGACAGGCATGGGCATCATCTCGCCTGTCGGGGAAAGCGTGGAGACGTTCTGGAACAATGTCAGGGAAGGCAGGAGCGGCATAGCGCCCATAGAGTGGGAATTCGACGAGGCTCCGGTGGTGAGCGTGGCCGCGCAGATAAGGAATTTCACACCAGAGGCGCACTCTCTCGTGCGCAACGACCTGCGCCGCAATGACAGGTTCTGCCAGTTCGCCCTGGCTGCGGCCAATGACGCCATGCTCTCCAGCGGTCTCGTCGCCGGAGAGAACATCGAGGCCTCGAGGCTGGGTGTGTATGTCGGCACAAGTCTGGGCAGTGTAGGCACGATGGCAAAGGAAGCCGCCAACTGGATGGAGAACGGTGCCGACAGGGTCTCCCCTCTCTTCATTCCCATGTACATCAGCAACATGGCAACCGGCAACATAGCCATACGCCACCATGCCGAGGGCCCGAGCCTCCCTATCATCACAGCATGCGCCACAGGCACGCACTCCGTAGGTGAGGCCTACAGATGCATCCAGGGCGGACATGCAGACGCAATCCTGGCCGGAGGTGCAGAGGCCGGCATCCACCCCATAACGCTCGGAGGCCTCAACAACTGCAAGGCTCTCAGCCGTGCGACCGACCCGTCGCTCGCAAGCCTGCCTTTCGACGCCCGCAGAGGCGGGTTCGTGATGGGAGAAGGAGCCGCGGTCCTCGTGCTTGAGGAGTATGAGCATGCCGTCTCGCGCGGCGCCCGCATCTATGCGGAGGTCTGCGGCTACGGCACCAGCTGCGACGCATATCACTGCACATCCCCAAAACCGGACGGGGAGATAGCAGGCAGAGCCATCAAGGCAGCCCTCGACGAGGCCGGATACTCATCTTCCGACTGCCTGTACATCAATGCCCACGGCACAGGCACCCACCTCAATGACTCCACAGAGACACGCGCCATCAAGACAGCCAT
>R14__coassemble_1729_pt1 | contig 10401 bp, 6 predicted proteins | sample R14__metabat2_low_PE_037 | metagenome-assembled genome bin R14
GCCTGTGCACGGCTCTGAATCTCGGTACCGAGGAAAGCCTCGGTGGCTCTTTTCTCTTCGCCTGTAGGGTCCATCAGATCAACCCAGATGACCTGGTCTCTCTGAAGGGAGGCGAACTCCGTTTCGGTCGCTGCGGAGAGTATCTCCGATCCCGACCTGTAGAAAATATTGATCATTACGTCCTTCCTGTTGTCCCGGCACTCAGCGTCGGAAGGGTTAAACTTACGGGTTAGCCGACATTACGGAGAAGTCGGCGTGCAAAAGTAAGTAAAAATTTGGTTAACTTTGCATGTTTCAATACTGAAATTGATGACAATCATTGCAGAAGCGGGAGCCACTAAGACAGACTGGTATGCACGCAGCTCTTCCGGAGCCGTGCTCTCTACCCGCACTCAGGGCATAAACACAGCAACAATGTCCACCGGTACCATCTCCGGCATAGTGTCCGAAGCTCTGGGAGCGCTGGACTTCGGAGGCGAGCAGGCAGAGGAAGTATATTTCTATGGAGCGGGGCTGCTCTCTGACGAGATGGCAGCATTCTTCCCCGGCGCAAGGGTCGAGTGCGCATCGGACCTTCTGGCTGCCGCAAGGGCAGTGTGCGACCATTCCGAAGGCATAGCCGCTATAGTCGGCACGGGCTCCAACAGCTGCCTGTATGACGGCAGCGGGATCGTGCGCAACATCCACTGTTCCGGCTTCATCCTCGGTGACGAGGGCAGTGCCGCCGTGCTCGGAAAGCTTTTCATCTCCGACTATCTCAAGGATCTGGTACCGGAGCCTCTGGCTTCCGATTTCGCCGCGGAGTTCGGAGTCGACTACCCTTCCGCAGTGAAGAGTGTCTACAGGGGGGATGCCCCATCGCGCTACCTCGGATCGTTCGCTCCATGGATAATGGCCCGATATGAGGCCAGCGGGTATGTACGAAGCCTTGTGGAGGGCAATTTCAGAGCCTTCTTCGAGCGTTCGCTGACACGCTACGGACGTCCCGACCTTCCGGTCGGAATAGTCGGGGGGTTCGGTGCCGCATGCAGCGACATCCTCTGCAGGATTGCAGGTGAGTACGGCATCACCGTCTCCACGGTCACTGCCTCCCCCATGGAAGGGCTTCTCAGATACCACGGATTCAAGGCATGAACACGAAATACCCGTCCACCCTACTGCAGAACGCGGTTGATGCCATAGGCTCCCTCCCGGGAGTCGGCTCGCGGAGTGCCCTGAGGCTCGCCCTGCATCTTCTGAGACAGCCTCAGGAGAGCGTGCACCATTTCACGGAGGCGATCAACCGCCTCACCGACGAGGTGCGGTACTGCCGGGAGTGCATGATGATATCGGACGGGGATGTGTGCTCAATCTGCTCGGACGAGCACCGGGACCACTCCACCATATGCGTGGTGGAGAGCGTGAGGGACGTGATGAGCATAGAGGCGACCGGGCAGTACAGGGGGGTCTACCATGTGCTGGGAGGCATCATCTCCCCCATCAACGGCATCGGCCCGTCGGATCTCACCATCCGCCAGCTGGTGGAGCGGCTGCAGAAGATGCAGGGAGCTACGGACGTGGAGGTCATCCTCGCACTCAGCGGAGACGTCGAGGGAGAGACCACATCCTTCTACATCTACAGACAGATCGCGCCTCTGGGAGTCAAGGTTTCCACCCTCGCGAGGGGCCTCGGCTTTGGGGATGACCTCGAATACGCAGACTCTCTCACCCTCGGGCGCAGCATAACCAACCGTCAGGAATTCAAGCCATGATAAGTACTATTCTTTTCGCCATAGTATTCGGTCTGTCGCTCTGCGCGGACTGTTTTGCCGTGTCGTTGTGCTCCAGCGTCACCCTGAAAAGGGTTGACGTGCGGGATGTCACAAAGGTAGCACTTTCATTTGCAGTCATCCAGGCCGGGCTGATGCTCGTGGGCTGGGCCTTCGGCAACCTGTTCGTAGGGTTCCTCGACAAGGCGGCACACATCATCGGCTTCCTGCTGCTCCTCTATGTGGGTGGCAGCATGCTTGTCGAGGGTATCAGGGGTGAGCACGACATAAAGGACCTCAACGGCTGGCGCAACATAATCCTCGGCGGCATAGCCACCAGCATAGACGCCCTCGCCGTCGGCATCTCCCTGTCGATGGAGTCGAAGGGATGGGCTGAGGTCGCGCCTCTGGAGATTTCTGTCTTCCTCTGTACGGCGCTCTCGGTGGTGCTCGGCATATGGATAGGCAAGACCGTGGGCTGCAAGTTTGGCCGCTGGGCGGAGATTGCAGGAGGGGCTGTGCTCGTACTGATTGGGATCAGCATATTGTTTTAATACCATACGACCATGAACAGACTCACAGGCAAGGGCGCACTGCTTCTCGGAAGCGCTGCCGCCATCGCAGGCTGTACAGAGAGGGAAAAACCTCTGCAAAAGCCCAATGTAGTGATAATATTCGCAGACGATCTCGGCTACGGGGACCTCGGGTGCTATGGAGCCATCGGGGTGCAGACCCCACATGTCGACAGCCTCGCGGCCCATGGCATACGCTGCACCAACGCCCATGCCACAGCCTCCACTAGCACCCCGTCGCGATATGCCCTCCTCACGGGACAGTACCCGTGGCGAAGGACTGGCACCGACATCGCCGCAGGCAATGCCGGCATGATCATCAAGCCGGAGCAGTATACGATAGCTGACATGTTCAAGAGCCAGGGCTATGCAACCTCAGCCTTCGGCAAATGGCATCTCGGCCTCGGTTCAAAGACTGCGGAGCAGGATTGGAACGGCGCCCTCGACCAGGACCTGCATGACATAGGATTTGACCACTATTATATAATGGCTGCGACTGGAGACCGCGTGCCATGCGTCTTCATCGAGGACGGCAAAGTCGCCGACTACGACCCTTCAGCTCCGATCTTCGTGGACTATAAGAAGAATTTCGAGGGCGAACCTACCGGCCATGACAATCCCGAACTGCTCTACAACCTCAGGCCGAGCCACGGCCACGACATGTCCATAGTCAACGGAATCAGCCGCATCGGCTACATGAAGGGAGGCGGAAGTGCACTGTGGAAGGATGAGAACATCGCAGACTCCATCACAGTCAACGCCGTACGTTTCATCGAGGAACATGCCTCCGAGCCGTTCTTCATGTACTTCGCCACCAATGACGTGCATGTTCCGCGCTTCCCTGCCGAAAGGTTCCGCGGAGCAAGCACCATGGGTCTGAGGGGTGATGCGATCGCTGAGTTCGACTGGAGCGTGGGCGAGATAATGTCTGCTCTCGAGAGGCTCGGAATCGCCGACAACACCATAGTGATTCTCTCCAGCGACAACGGTCCGGTGCTCGATGACGGCTATGATGACAAGGCTGAGGAACTCGTGGGAGAGCACAGCCCTACCGGTCATCTGCGCGGAGGCAAGTACTCGGCCTACGAAGGCGGCACTATGGTGCCTCTCATCGTCAGCTGGCCTGGACATGCCGATGACGGAAGTGTCTCAGACCGCCTGATTTCTCAAATCGACTGGTATCGCAGCCTTGCCGACATCGTGGGTGCGGAGCTTCCGGAAGGAGCCGCACCTGACAGCCGGAGCTACAAGGACTGCAACTATGTCATCGAACAGTCCAACAACCACACTCTCTCGATCTCGGACGGCTCGTGGAAGTATGTATCTCCTTCAGACGGCCCGTCCATGATACAGTGGGGACCGAAGATCGAGACCGGATACCGTCCGTTCCCTCAGCTTTTCAGTCTCACTTCAGACCGTGGTGAGACCGAGAATGTGGCTGAGCAGCATCCTGACGAAGTCTCAAGGCTCCAGTCTCTGCTCGATGCCGAACTCGCCAAGGGTACAGCTTACCCTCAAGGAAAATAATATGAAACATATCTTGGCAACATTGGTCGCCCTTGCCGTTACAGCTGGCTGTGCAGTACAGGAGCCGCACAGCGTGCTCGAGCTGCCGGCTTCCGAGGGCAATTCGCGTAACAGCGAGGGAGACTTCATCGAACTTCGTGACGGGAGGATACTCTTTGCATACAGCAAGTTCACCGACGGCCATGGCGGGGATCACGACAGGTGCGTCATAGCCTCACGCATTTCATCTGACAAGGGTGAGACCTGGACCTCAGAGGATGAGGTCCTGGCAGTCAACGAGGCCGATCCCGAGGGAAACGTGATGAGCGTATCCATGCTCAGGCTCCGTGACGGAAGGATAGCACTGTTCTATCTGCAGAAGATACCGGGAGACTCTGAAAAGATCGCCACACGCATAATGATGAAGACATCATCAGACGAAGGGAAGAACTGGTCCTCGGAGACTGACTGCACCGCAGGGATGCCCCTTATGTACCGCGTGGTGAACAATGGCAGGGTCATAAGGCTTTCCTCCGGAAGGATACTGATTCCTGTGGCATGGCACAAGTTCCACGGTACGGGTGACTATGACCTCGACAGTGATGCAGAGCTCTACTGTCTGTACTCGGACGACGAGGGGGCGTCGTGGAAGGAGTCGGAGGGATTCTATATCGACGACGAAGACGGGAGCAGGGTGTCGACCCAGGAGCCAGGAGTGATTGAGCTCAAGGACGGCAGCGTGCTGATGTACATCAGGGCCAACACCGGCTACCAATGGTATGCCACCTCTCGCGACGGAGGGCAGACATGGGATGAGCAGAGGCACGCTCCGTACACAGGGCCGCTGGCCCCGTCCACCATGCACAGGCTCCGTGACGGAAGGCTCCTGCTAGTGTGGAACAACCATGAGGGCAGGCCGGAACTCACCGCCATCGGAGCCCGAACCCCACTGACTCTGGCAGTCTCCTCTGACGAGGGAGCTTCATGGGGCTCAGTGAAGGACCTCGAGAGCAGCTACGACCCAGACAACAAGATGAAGTATTTCTACTGCTATACTTCAGTGCTCGAACTCAAGGACAGGCTCCTCCTGTCCTACTGCGCCGAAGACGGTCTGAGACACCTCCGCATCACCTCCGTCCCTCTCTCCTGGCTGAAGTAGACCCTAAAATATCTGTAAGGTGTCCTAGTAACCGAAGATTTCGTCAAGGGAAACGGTCCTGACAGGGCCCAGTGTCTTGAGGAAGTCGATGTCCAGGTCATCTATGTCACCAAGGATGCAGTAGGTGTAGTTGCGGTCGGCAACCCACTTCTGCTGTGCAGCCTTGACATCCTCGAGGGTCATATCCTGGATCTTCTCGAAACAGAGCCTGTCGAGAGGCTCCTCGAGGCCGCGTCTGCGACATGCACGGTAGGCTTTCAGGACGTCAGCACCAGTAGTTCTCTGAGTGCGATAGCGGCTGAGGAGGGCCTCCTTGGCTATCGAGAAGGCTGCCTCTGACTCTGGCATGTTCTCTATGATCTCGTCGAAGGCCTCGACTGCAGTCCTCAGCTTGTCATTCTGGGTTGCGATGAAGGCTATGTAGCTATAGTCGTCATCGGCAAAGCCAGGCTGACGGAGCATTGCATACGCGGAATATGCGAGACCACGTGCCTCCCTCATCTCCTGGAATACCACGGAGTTCATACCTCCTCCGAAGTATTCGTTGTAGAGGGTAATCTCTGGGGCTGCGGCAGCATCGAACTTCTGTCCCATGTCCGAATACTGGTTGTAGTAGAGCTGGGCTGCGTCATACTGTGCAAGCACCACGCTGTTCTCGTCAGTACGGAGAGTAGGGACGACGGTTTCAGGGAGAGGCTTAAGGTCGGAAGCGATATAGTGTCCGGAAAGTATCGAAGACTTGACCTCAGCCTCTGATGCCGGCCCGTAGTAAAGCATCTCCTGGCTATTGGTGAAGAGGTCACGGAGATGGCCGAGAAGATCCTCGGAGCTTACGGCCATGAGTTCGTCGTTGGTGAGAGTGGAGCCAGAGATATATTCTCCGCCATACATTGCGTATTTCTGGAGGGCAGCGAAGCATGACCTCTGGTTCATCTTGGAATTCATGCGGCTGCGGAGCATGTCATTCTTGAGGTTGGCGAGGATCATTTCATCCGGCTGCGCGCCGGCGATGAGGGATTCGAATATCTTCATGGCCTCTGCCATGTTCTCGCTCAGGCCGGAAACATAGAACTGTGTGTAAGTGCTGGATGTGGAGATGCCGAATGAGCATGCGAGCTCGTACATGCGGGTGGCGATATCCTCTGCAGACATTTCAGGGGTGCCGAGGTACTGCACATAACGGGCTGCAAGGTCGAGGAGAGGGTCCGTCTGCTTGCCGGCGTTGATGATGCAGCTGAGGCTGAAGATGCCGTTGATGTCGTTCTTCTTGTAGAGGAGGTCAATGCCTTCGGCGACCTGGGACTTGCTCATGTCAGTATTGAAATTGACGAAGACAGGCTCTACAGGCTTGACCTGGGTATTCTGTATCTCTGTGAGGAGGGCGCTCTGCTTGTCACGGTTGGTGGCAATAGGGGTGATGGCAGGTGCTGAGACCTTGATTACTGAATCGTCCTCTCCCCTGTGCTTGTATACGATGGCGTAGCTTTCCGCTCCGAGGTACTTCTGCGCAAATGCTACGACGTCGTCCTTGGTCACGGTCTTGTAACGCTCGATGTCCTTGGAAGCCTCAGCCCACGGAATGCCGTTGATGAAGGCATCCACATACAGCTGAGCCCTGCTGCTGTTGTTCTCGAGGGCCTGCATCTTGCCGAGACGGGCGTTGTTGACCGCTGCCTCGATGAGGGTCTCGTCGAAGTCTCCGCTGCGGAGCTTTACCACCTCTGCAAGGAGGATGTCGCGAACTTCCTCAAGGGCCTGCCCCTCCTTAGGGTTGCCCATGACGATGAAGGAACTGTAGTCCGGCTGGATATTCACTCCACCGCCGGCACTGAGGGTCTTCTGCTGCTGGTTTACATCGAGGTCAATGAGGCCTGCCTGACCATTGCTGAGGATGGATGAAGTGATCTCTGCCACTGCCGTGGTCTTGAGGTCCGGAGCTCCCGGGAGTCTCCATCCGAGCGTCACGCGCTCTGACTCAAGTCCGTAGATATCCTTTACCACAGGAGTGGTGACAGGAGCTTCAGGCTCGAAGGTGAACTCCGGAATCGATGGGTTAGGCTGCCAGTCACCGAAATACTTCTCGATGGCTGCGACCATCTCCTTAGGATCGAAGTCACCGGAAACGCAGATGGCTATATTGTTTGGGACGTAGTACTGGTCCTTGTATTTCTTGACATTGGTGATGGAAGGGTTCTTGAGGTGCTCCTGCGTGCCGAGGACGGTCTGGGTGCCGTATGGATGATGCGGGAACAGGGCCTGGTCGAGGGCTTCCCATACCTTGCGGCTATCCTGGGTGAGGGACATGTTCTTCTCCTCATAGATGGTCTCGAGCTCGGTATGGAAGCCGCGTATGACCATATTGCGGAAACGGTCGGCCTGGATGCGGGCCCAGTTGTCGATCTGGTTGGACGGGATATCCTCCTCATAGACGGTCTCGTCATGGGAGGTCCATGCGTTGGTGCCATCAGCACCGATGACCGCCATCACCTTGTCGTACTCGTTAGGGATGGAGATCTTGGATGCCTCATAGCTTATGGAGTCGATCTGATGGTAGATTGCGGCACGTTCGGCCTCGTCAGTAGTCTGGCGATAGACCTCGAAGAGCCTCTCGATCTCGTCAAGAAGCGGTTTCTCAGCTGCATAGTCGGTGGTGCCCAGCTGCTCGGTGCCCTTGAACATCAGGTGCTCAAAGTAGTGCGCAAGACCGGTGGTCTCCTTTGGGTCGTTCTTGCCTCCGACCTTGACAGCGATGTAAGTCTGGATACGAGGTTCCTCTTTATTTACGGACATATAGACCTTGAGGCCATTGTCCAGAGTATAGATCTTTGTCTTCAAGGCATCTCCCTTGACAGTCTCATAACGGGAGCATGCTCCGATGCCGAGCAGCATAAGAGAGGCTGCGGCAAGTGCGAACAGTTTTTTCATTATTGTGGGAATCTTAGTTTTGCGTATTTGAGGAGAATCTGCTTGGTCCCATAGTCGTCAAATTCTATGGTGGCCTTAAGCTCCGGGAACTGGCCCTCGATTGTCTTCACGAGGCCGAGGCCGAAGCGGTTATGCTCGACCCTCTGCCCCGCCTTGATCGAGGACATGGGCACAGGTACGAATTCCGCATCAGGGATCTTCGGCGGGAGCGGGCGATTCAGAACGGAAGCGCGGGTAGAGGTAGCTGCAGGCTGGGAAGCAGGCTTCCCGCGGGTCACCGTGGTCGTCGGCTGAGGGCGTCTCTCATAATGCACCGCTCCGGAGGCACCATAGCGCGAACCGGAACTGCCATACTTCGGGGCCGAGGCACCGCTTCCGGAACCGCTGAAGCGGGATACGCCGGATGACGAGCTGCTGCCAAAACGTGAGCCGCCGAATGAGGATCCGAATCCACGGAATGGAGCATCTTCCTCCTCTTCTTCATCTCCGAGGTCGAGCTCGCTGAGAGGGTTGGATATGTACTGGGAGTCTATCTCCTTGATGAAGCGGCTCGGGGAGTTGTTCTCATGCTTGCCGTTGCGGAAACGGGTCTGCGCAAAAGAGAGCTCGACGGTCTTTTCCGCGCGCGTGATTGCGACATAGAAGAGCCGCCTCTCCTCCTCGATGTCGGCACGCGATGCAATCATGCCCCCCGGAGGAAAGAGATTTTCCTCCATGCCGGCGACAAAAACGTACGGGAACTCCAGTCCCTTGGCGCTGTGCACGGTCATGAGGGCGACCTTGTTGGCAGAGTACTCGCCTTCATCGACGTCGACATTGCTCAGCAGGGAGACATTCTCGAGGAAAGCACCGAGCGTCACCACCGGAAGCTGGTCCACAGTGACATCTGCATCAGCATCATCCGCATCCATCTCGCTCAGGTACTCGTCCTGACGTTCCTCCACGAACTGAGCCACGCTGTTGAGGAGCTCGTCGAGGTTGGATACGCGGGAGAGCCCCTCGATCGAGGTATCTTCCTTATAGAATCTGTACAGGTCGGACTTGTCTGCGACCATCAGCGCAAGTTCATGCGCATCCGTCACAGGCACCTTCATCGCCCATTCGTTGACCTTGAGACAGAATTCGCGCACCTTGAGCACGGCTGCACTCCTGATGCCGAAACTCTCGATATCCTCGGCAAACGCGGCCTTGAAGAGGCTTGTGCCATGGGCGCGCGCAGCCTTCTCCAGGGCATCCATCGAAGTGCCGCCGATACCGCGGGCAGGCTTGTTGATCACTCTCTTCAGGGCCTCGTCGTCATTCGGATTGACGGCGAGCTTGAAGTACGCCATCATGTCCTTGACCTCTGCCCGGTCGAAGAAGGAATTTCCGGAATATATTATGTACGGGATATTGCGGAAGCGCAGCTGCTCCTCGAGGGCACGGGACTGCGAATTGGTCCTGTACAGGATCGCACAATCCTGATACTGAGCCTTGTAGGCACGCATCTTCTCGAGGATGGAGGACACAATCAGCATTGCCTCCTCCTTTTCAGTGTAGGAGCTGATCAGGCGTATCTTCTCCCCCTCGTCGCCTTCGGAGAAACACGTCTTCGGAATGCGTCCCTGGTTGTGCGCAATCAGGGAGTTGGCGGCATCGACGATGGTGCGGGTCGAGCGGTAGTTGCGCTCGAGACGGAAGGTCCTGGCATCTGGGTAGTCCTTCTTGAAGTTGAGTATATTCTCTATCTTGGCACCGCGGAAGGCGTAGATCGACTGTGAGTCATCGCCCACGACGCAGATGTTGCGGCGTTTCTGCGCAAGTTTGCGCAAGATGAGATACTGGGCGTAGTTGGTGTCCTGGTACTCGTCCACGAGAATGTGGTCAAAGCGGGACGAGATGGCCTCGAGGGCATCCTTGTTGTCTCGCAGAAGTATGTTCATGTTGAGCAGGATGTCGTCGAAGTCCATCACTCCGGCCTGCCTGCATTTCTGCGCATAGAGGCTGTACACATCGCACAGACGCGGCTTGCGGGAGTGGATGTCGCTCTGGATTATGTTCGGGCTGTTGCGGTACGCATCTGCGGTCACGAGATTGTTCTTTGCCATCGAGATGCGGCCGAGGATCTCCTTGGGCTTGTAGACCTTGTCGTCTAGCTGCAGTTCCTTCAGGCAGGCCTTTATCGCGCTGGTGGAGTCGGAAGTGTCGTAGATGGTGAAGGACTCCGGGTAGCCGAGGCTTGCGGAATATTCCCTGAGGAATCTTATGAACACGGAATGGAACGTACCCATCCAGAGCCTGCGAGCCCTTCTCTCCCCCACCATGAGCGCAATGCGCTCCTTCATCTCACTGGCCGCCTTCTTGGTAAAGGTGAGGGAGAGCACCCTGGAGGCATCACATCCCTGCGAAAGGATATAGGCTATCCTGCTCGTGAGCACCCTTGTCTTGCCCGAGCCGGCTCCTGCAACTATCAGCACAGGTCCCTCCACACATTTCACAGCATCCAGCTGCT
>R14__coassemble_1738_pt1 | contig 10367 bp, 7 predicted proteins | sample R14__metabat2_low_PE_037 | metagenome-assembled genome bin R14
AGATTCGACAGTGCCATAGTCGCCATGCCGCTGGGTGCCATCTATCTGGCCTTGTTCAACCTTATCTAAGTTCCATGCTTACAGACCTTATGTTCATAACGATAGACAAAGACTCATACATAACACTTGCGGGCTGGCTTCTTCTGAATGTTGCGCTGATGGGCCTTGTACTCTGGCTTGTCAAGAACCCATGGCTCAGATGGCCTCTGGTCGCTGTCCTTGTCTGGTGGAGCATCATACAGATTCTGTTCTTCAGGGTTCCCGAAAGGGAACACGTCGGAAACGACAAGGTCGTATCGGCTGTGGCAGACGGGAAGATAGTGATCATCGAGGAAGTCTTCGAACCCGAATACCTCAAGACAAATTGCATCCAGGTGTCGACCTACATGGATTTCTTTGATGTCCATGCCAATTTTTGGCCTGTCGACGGGGATGTGTCATACTATAAGTATCATCCCGGGAAGTACAAGCTTGCTTTCCTTCCCAAGTCCTCCGACCTTAACGAACATTCTTCTACAGCGATCAAGACGGAAGATGGTACGGAGATATTCTTCAAGCAGATTGCCGGTACCTTTGCACGCCGCATTGTCTGCTACTCCGAGCCGGGGTTGAAGACTTCTGCAGGTGACCAGTGCGGTATCATAAAATTCGGTTCCCGCATCGACATCTTCCTTCCTTTAGGTACAGAAATAAAGGTCGCCATAGGCGACCATGTCAAGGCCTGCGAGAGCATCATAGCGGAGCTTTGACCCAAGGCTGATCCCCTCAGGGACCTGTGCCACCCTCGGCATCATAAGAGGGGGGACCATGAGCGAAGCGAATGGTGGGGTCGAGCGCAGCGAGACGGTCTCCGGAGGGGATCAGCCTTGGGCCTGCGAGGATTCAATGAGTTCCAGGAGGCGGTCGACGGCCTCCGTGTCAGGGACGTGCCTCAGGACTGGGGTGCTGCCCTTGTAGATCGAGACCTTGTGACCGCCTTCTCCCACATAACCCCAGTCGGCATCTGCCATCTCTCCAGGGCCGTTGACTATGCATCCCATGACGGCGATTACCATTCCCTTGAGATGTGCCGTCCTTGACTTGACCTGCTCAAAGGCTTCCTGCAGGTCGTACATGGTGCGCCCGCATCCAGGACATGCGATGTATTCAGGCTTGTAGAAACGGCGTCTGGTGGCCTGCATAAGCTCGTCCACAAGATAGTCTCCGAAGCCGTCCGCACAGATGCTCACAACATTCCCGTCGGAGTCGAGATACGTGCCGCTTATGGATACTTCATCAATCTCCCTGTCGAGAAGTCTCTTGCCGAAATCGCATGCGAAATCCAGAATGAGTCGCTCCCTGGATGGCGCCTCATAGACCGCAGAGACGGTCTTTCCTTCCGTCTTCAATCCTTTCATGGATGACACAAGCCTGTGGTCATATCGGTCTGCAAGGTATCGGCCAACATATATTTCGTTGACGGGATCTTCAGTGAGCGAGACCCTGAGGGTGTTGCCTATTCCTTCGGAGAGCAGGGCTGAGATGCCGACGCATGACTTGATGCGCCCGGAATCACCGTTGCCGGCTTCGGTCACTCCGACATGAAGGGGATAGACCGTACCAGCTTCCTCCATCATGCGTGCCAGGAGTCTGTATGCCTCCACCATGACTATGGTATTGCTGGACTTCAGGGAGATTACCACATCGTTGAAATCAGCCTCACTGCACATGTCAATCCACTCCATTGCAGCCTTTGCCATGGCAAGGGGAGTGTTGCCATAGAGATTGGTGATGTATGTGCCGAGGGAGCCGTGATTGAGGCCTATGCGAATGGCAGTCCTGTGCTCCTTGCACACTTCGATGAGGGCTGCAAACTGGGCTCTGGCCTTGTCATGGTCAGCATGGAAATTGCCGGGGTTGATCCTGACCTTCTCCACATATGGAGCCACTGCGAGGGCTGTCTGTGAGGAGAAATGTATATCTGCGACAAGAGGCACCGTGATGCCCTCTGAACGCAGTGCAGCACGGATAGCCTTGATGTCTTCCACTTCCTTGACAGAAGGCACGGTGATGCGTATTATATCCACGCCTGCGCGTGCCATGCTCCGGCACTGCTCGACTGTCCTGTCGACATCATAGGTGTGCGTATTGCACATTGTCTGGACGACCAGCGGATGTGATGACCCTATCATCACGCCCCCTACATTTACTGATTTCGTGTTCATTTTATTTCGTGGTGTCTTCCGGTTCGTAGACTGCCTTGTAGGCTTCCTTCTTCAGCATTGCCTTGGTCTTGCCATATCGCTTTGTGAGCTGAAAGCTGATGCCTGCAGTGAGCATGAAGTCAAAAGGATGACCGAATCTGTAATAATATTGGCTGTAGTAGTCAGGCTGCCAGATGTTGGAAAGCCCGTACCTGGTCCTGAGGGTCACATTGAACTCCACAGGGGCAAAGATGAGAGAGAATCCGACTCCGCCATGGAGTCCATATTCAAATCTCTTTTCGTAGTCTGTAAATGCGTTCTTGAACTCGTCAGCCGGATTCTGGTCCACTCTGTCTATGTTGAGCCTGTAGCCGGCATAAGGACCGGCGAGGAGGTAAGCCTTGAAATGTGTCATGTCGGCATGGAACTGTGCCAGCACAGGCACTTCCACGGTCTTCATTATAGCCTGCGTGGCGTTTTCCTGGGTATATATGTATCCGGTCTCCTCGTTTTCCTTGAACCTGTATCCCTCCTGTCCATAGAAGAGCCCCACCTGCAGGGCAAAGTATGGAAACATGTTCATCATCCTGCAGTTCTTTGTGAATGTGACTCCGTAGTAACCTGGAGTGATGAAGGGACTTTGCTTGAAGTCAGGGTTGAACATCATTGCGTTCCTGGTCACACCGTATTCAAATCCTATGGTGGTGTAGTCATTGACCTCACGCTTCGGACGGCGTATCACCAGAGTGTCTTCTTCCTGCTCGAATGTCAGCCCCTGAGGCAGGGACTGGGCACCGGCTGATGTGGCAGAAAGCATCAGGACGACAGCCAGGACAATAGTTTCTCTTCCAGTCATCATTTGAACAGTTCCTCCATGTCTACCTTCTGCACCAGTTCCATGGACTCCTTGATGTCAATCTGGAAACTGTCATCCTGAAGCTTGTAGAACTTGACCTTCTCCGGTTGCTTGTGGGCAAGAAGGTCTCCTGTGTCCACAAGTGAATTGTCATTGAGGTCTTCCGTGATGCGTATGCAATATTTTGATTCCTTGAGATATTTGAACGATACCTGCCTGTCACCCGTCACTATGAACGTGCTGAGAACCTGCGAGCGCTGCTCGTTGAGAAGGTCAACGATATACTTGTTGTGTACGTTTGACATCTCGAGGGTGATGGAGCTCAGCTTCTCGTCTGTAGGAAGGCCGGCCTTGACTTCTGTGCTGTCGCTGTAGTTTCCATTGATGTCAAGGAATGCCCTGTGCGGCACCTTGACATAGTAGTCAAATCCCGGCATGTATTCGACATCCGGAGTGAGGGTGTACCTGCGAAGGTTGACGCTGTCCTGCACCACCTTGAAGGTCAGAGGCTCCTCCTGCTGACGTGGATTGACGGACCAGCACTTGATGCTGTCGAAGTTCTCGTATATTATCGGCAGGTTGAATTCAAAGGTGAATCCGGTCTGCTCCAGGGTCTCGCCTTTTGCATCGAGCTTGAAGAGGCAGGTGGTGTCGTCGTGCTTAAGGTCTCTCTGGGCTGCCTTGCGTGCAGCCTTGTTGAGTGGATGAGGGAGTTTGACCTCTTCGGTGAACGGGACGAGAGTGCCGGTGGTGTCAGTCTTGAGATAATTGACGTAGGCGTAGAATGTGTCCGGCATGGCACGCCTGTCGTTGACCCATATCTCCAGGCTGTCCCTCTGCGGGTTGAACTGGGTGATGAGGCAGTCCGGACTTATGCCTCGCAGCCACATGGTGTCGATGTGGGCATTTGGAGCCATGAAGGTGATGTAGGCAGTCCTGTCGGAGACCCTTACCTTGTTCACGAGTGCCTGCTTGGCATGCTTCTCCTTGAAGAGGTTCAGTTCGAACTCAGTCTTCCTTGCAAGGCATTTCACAGTGTCCTTCATGTCATAGTGCATTACCTCTGGCAGGCTGTCATTAACGACGGTGTGCGGCCTTATGGCCGTGTCGCAGAAGGCCACTGTCTCGGTCTCAGGATCGTACAGGTTGTCTCCGTTGTCGTCCATGATCGCATACAGGTGGAAGAGGGTGTCCGGAATGTTGCGCATGCAGAAGTATCCCCAGTCATCTGTCTTGGTGGCAGCGAAAGGCCTTTTAAGGAACACGGCGGAGTCGGAGGCATCCTTGTAGAGAAGCACCGTGGCACCCTTCACAGGGGCAAGCGTATTGCAGTCCTGGACAATTCCTGTGATCATCAGCGAGTCTATGGCATCGCCGGTGGAGAAGGCATAGGTGAAGCCTGGGAACATGTTGCCCTCATTGTTGTCGGCGAGCGCATCGGTAAATCCGATGGTATATGTGGTGTTGGAGTCCAATGGCTCCTCCATGTAGACTATGACGCTCTTGCCCTTCACTCTGGACTTCGGGGCCTTCTTCTGCGGAGGGGAGAGGAAGATGTTCTTCATATTCTTGATGGTCACATACTCGTTGAATGTGAACATGAACTGCTGTCCCTCCCTCTTGACATTGCATGAGCCGGGAGCAGGGGAGACTCCCACTATCACAGGAGGTATGGTGTCCTTGAGTCCTCCTGTAGGGGCCTGGGTGGTGTTGGCACATGAGTGTGAGAACATCATCGGCACCATGATCAGCAGCACCGGGAACGCTGGAAAATATCTTGACAGTACCTTCTTCATCTTTAAATGTCTGTACGGACTATGCTCTGTATGCCTTCGATGGAGCGGAGCTTGTCCACTATCTGGTCAAGCACCCTCTTGTCTCCGACAGACATCTCTATGTATCCGTCGAAAAGACCATCCTGGGCACCGATGTTGAGTCTTCTGATATTGACTCCCATGATCTGGGATATATAGTGGGATATGTCACTGAGCAGCCCCACCCTGTCTATGCCCTTGAGAGTGATGCGTACAGGGAAGGAGACGCTTCCGTCCACTACTGAATCCCACCTGGGGACTTCCACTACCCAGTCGCCATGCTTTGAGGCAATGTTTTCTGCAACCTTGCAGCTCTTCTTGTGGATAGTGATGGAACCGTCCGGAGCCTTGAATCCTACCACGGCATCGCCGGGGATAGGGCAGCAGCAGGAGGCAATCAGCAGAGTCCTTCCCGACTTGTCCTTGCTCCTTACCATGAAGGTGGACTTGGGTGCCACCGTGGACTCCTTGTCAGTGAGGATGGAAACTATCTTCTCCGGTTCTATGAGGCCGACCGCAATACGGAAGTACAGCTCATCCACATATGGGAGCTGGGTGGCAAGAAGAACCTTCTTCAGAATGTCATTTGTGGGTTTAAGGCCTGAGACTCTGAGGATGTCATTGAAAAGGCGGGCGCCGTCCGGCACGAGGGTTTCGGACTGGTCACGGAACCAGTCCAGCACGACATTGAGTGCATGCCTTGTGCGGAGGAACTGAAGCCATTCCGTCTTAGGCTTGCCGTTCTCGGCTGTGATGATCTCGACCTGATCGCCCGAACGGAGCGTGTGTGAGAGGGGCACAAGCTTCATGTTGACCTTCGCTGCGATGGCTTTGTGGCCTATGTGGGTATGAATCTGATATGCAAAGTCGAGGGCTGTAGATCCGCTCGGCATGGTCTTCTGCTCACCCTTCGGAGTGAAGACCACTATATCCGCCCCTGTCAGGTCGTCGTGTATTATGTCCAGGAGCTCGAGGGCACTTATGTCATCCCTCTGGACCAGTATCTCCTTGACCTTGGCAAGCCACTGGTCGATGTCATTGCCGCTCTCTGATGTATACCCCTCTTTCTTATATGTCCAGTGGGCCGCGATACCCTTCTCGGCGATGTCGTCCATCCTCTTGGTGCGTATCTGTACCTCCACCCATTTGCCCATAGGGCTCATGAGGGTGCAATGCAGGGCCTCATACCCGTTGGACTTCGGATGCTTGACCCAGTCGCGCACCCTCTCAGGCTGGTAGCGGTAGATGCCGGTGATTATGGAGAATATGTGGTAACACTGGTCTCGCTCGCTTTCGGTGGATTCCTGGGAAGGGGTGAAGATGATACGCACTGCATAGAGGTCGTAGACCTGGTCGAAGGTGACGTTCTTGGTCTTCATCTTGTGCCAGATCGAGTACGGTGTCTTGATCCTCTTCTTGATCGAGAAGTTGAATCCAGCATCCTTGAGGGATGACTCTATAGGAGCAATGAAACTGTTGATCGCGTCGTCCGTTGCCTCGACATTGCTCTCGATACGGCTGCAGATGTCGTTGTATGCCTCCGGCTCCTTGTAGCGCAGCCAGATGTTCTCCATCTCCGACTTGATCTCATACAGGCCGAGACGGTGTGCCAGAGGAATGAAGATGAACATGGTCTCGGAGAGGATCTTGTCCCTCTTGTGCTCCGGCATGTACTCTATGGTGCGGCAGTTGTGAAGGCGGTCGGCAAGCTTGATGAGGGCTACTCTGACGTCATCATTGAGGGTCAGGAGTATACGCTTGAAATTCTCAGCCTGCAGGCTTTCCGGAGAGAGGGCGTAGTCCCTGTTCTCATTGTCGAGCACGGTCTTCATCTTTGTAAGACCGTCCACGAGAGATGCTATCTTCTCCCCGAAAAGGTTTGTGATGTCTTCGATAGTATAGTTGGTATCCTCGACGACGTCATGCAGCAGCGCTGCGGATATCGACTTGTAGCCGAGACCGATGTCGCACACGACTATCTTTGCGACTGCAATCGGATGGAGCATGTATGGTTCTCCAGAACGTCTGCGGACGTTCTTGTGTGCCTCGTTGGCAAAGTCGAAGGCCTTCTGCACAACCTTGAACTCTTCTTCGTCAGCACATCTCTTCCTGGCGGCCTCCATGAGTTCGGCCGCATCTCTCCTGATGAGTTCGATGTCCTTCTGTGTAAACTGTGAGAAACTCATTTTCAGTCTTCCTCCTCTTCTTCTTCAAAAAACTCGTCCCAGATCCTGTCACGGTTAGGGGTGAAGTCCCTGAGTCGTCCTTCAGGTATGTTGTAACTGTCTATGTTCTGCAGGCCATAGCTGAGCTGCGCCCCATATATCACTATCTGCCAGCTGTAGTTCATCCACATGAGGAAGAGAGGGATGGCAGCGAGAGCTCCGTAGACTCCGTTGAGTCTTGTGACTGTCACCTGGACCTCGAGGTAAAGGTACTGGAACATGACGAAGCACAATCCTGACACCACCGCAGACCAGAATGCGTTGCGGTACTTCACGTGGACTGCCGGAATGTATTTATACATTACTGAGATTATCAGCACCGTGAATACATAGAAGACAACCCATCCTAGAAACTTCATCAGCGATGATATCTCCTTTATGTGGACATGGATACCGATGAGCGCCGTGAAGTTGGAATAGAGCGCGATACCGAGTCCGAATATCATCACGACGAAAGGGGATAGGATGAGGGCTCCGATATAGAAAGAGAACCTCTTGTAGACCTTGCGAGGTATCCTGCGGATGCCCCATACGTTGTTGAACACCCTCTCTACCTGGAACATAAGCCAGATGACCGTCCACATGAAGAGGACGGCGGAAATGATTCCGACTCCTCCGGACTGGGCTGTCCTGACGATGTTGTCTGCCTTTGATATGATGGTGTCTATGAATTCCGGGTTGGACGGGATGATGCTGTACAGGAGGTTGGAAAGCTTGTCAGTCACTCCGATGTTGCCGCTGACGGTAAATATGAAGGCTGCGAATGGCACGACAGCAAGGGCTCCGAAATAGCTCAGTGCCACACACTGGAATCCCATCCTGTTCTCGGCAAACTGTGTGAAGACGATCCTCGTGAGCTTTATGAACTTCACGAAGCCTCGGCGCGCGGAAGACAGGGTATCAAGATTGAGTGTCCAGATGTCATTGGACACGAGCTTGCTGCACAGGGCGATGAATTCCTTGAGTCTGTCGTTGATCTTCATATCCTAGAAGAGTGTAGGTTCATCGTCAAACAATGTCGCTTCCTTGGAAAGATCTGGAGCTCCTGATGCAACAGCACCTTCAGGCAGCATTGCCCTGAAGGTTGCCTCATCTATGACCTCCACTCCAAGCTGGCCGGCTTTTCTTATCTTCTCCGGGCCGGGTTTGGAACCGGCCAGCAGGTATGATGTCTTGCCGCTGATGGAGGAACTGTTCTTGCCTCCATGCAGGGTGATGAGATCCTTCATCGCCTCACGGGAAATGCTGAAATTGCCGGAGATGACTATGGTCCTGCCGGCAAGAGCATCCGATACCTTGGCAGCCTGCCCGCTTGTCGAAAGCTTCAGGCCACTGGCTTTAAGACGTTGTATTTCTGCAAGATGTCTTTCATCCTTAAAGTACTCTGCAACGCTACGGGCTATCACGTCTCCCACATCAGGCACTTCTGACAGTCGCTGCTCGCCGGCTGCGATTATGGCATCAATGTCGCCGAAATGGCGTACGATCTCACGTGCCGTGGATTCGCCCACATGCCTTATGCCGAGGGCAAAGAATACCCTCTCAAAAGGCACTGTCCTCGACTCGGCGAGGCTGTCGAGGAATCTTCTTGCCGACTTCTCCTTCCAGCCGTCAAGCATCATGAGCTTTGACGCTGAGAGGTCATAGAAATCGGCAGGCGTGTGTACGAGGTCAAGCCTGTAGAGCTGCTCTACAGTAGCCGGACCAGCAATCACGTTCATGGCCTTTCGGCCAAGGAAATGGACGAGCTTGCCCTGTATCTGGGTAGGGCAGCCGTCAGTGTTGGGACAGAACCACCTGGCTTCGTCTTCCTCGCGCACGAGGGTGGCGCCGCAGTCCGGACAGACCGTCGGGAACACTGGCCTCGGGGCATCGGGCTCCCTGCGGGAAAGCTCTACCTCGGTGATCTTCGGTATGATCTCCCCACCTTTCTCGACATAGACCCAGTCTCCGACCCTTATGTCGAGCTGGCGCATCCAGTCCTCGTTGTTGAGAGTAGCCCTCTTCACGACAGTACCGGAAAGCTGCACTGGTTCAAGGTTGGCAACTGGAGTCACGGCTCCTGTCCGTCCTACCTGGTAGTCGAAGGAGAGTACCGGAGTGAGGGCCCGCTCTGCCTGGAACTTGAACGCCACAGCCCAGCGAGGGGACTTGGCTGTGTAGCCGAGAGCTCTCTGACAGGAGAACTCGTTGATCTTGATGACGATGCCATCGGTGGCATACGGGAGATTACGCCGTTCTGTGTCCCAGTGGCGGATATATTCCTCGATCTCGCCTATGCCGTGGCATATTCGCCTGAGATCGGAAACCGGAAGACCCCATGACGCTGCAGCCGAAAGGGCCTCGTCGTGAGTCTGGAACATGTCGGTATCGCTCGGGATATGGTACAGCGTGCACCACAGCCCCCGGCGTCCCACCTCTGCCGGGTCGATGAGCTTGAGAGACCCGGAAGCGGCATTGCGCGGATTGGCGAAAGGAGCCTCCTCCTCCAGTTCGCGCTGGCGGTTGAGCGCATCGAAGGACTCGTACGGCATCAGGATCTCACCCCTGATCTCAAAATCCTCCGGCCAGCCCTTGCCGGACAGGGTCTGGGGGATGTTGGAGATATGACGGACGTTCTCAGTCACATCATCTCCGACCGCACCGTCGCCTCGGGTGAGGGCACGTACGAGCCTGCCGTCATGATATGTAAGGCAGATTGCCGTGCCGTCAAACTTGAGCTCACAGGAGTATGTGAAAGGCGTCCCCTCAAGGGCCTTGTCGGCCCTCTGGGAGAACGCCTCGATCTCTTCTATGCTGTAAGTGTTGCCAAGCGAGAGCATGGGATAACGGTGCGGGTATTTTGCAAAATCGCGTCCTGCTGCCTTCTCTGCATTCTCGCCGTCCCCTTCACCCTCAAGGTCGCTGCCCACCCTGCGGGTAGGACTGTCCGGGGTGATGAGGTCAGGGAACTGCCGTTCCAGGTCCTCGAGCTCATACATGAGATGGTCGTAGTCGTAGTCACTGATGGTCGGATTGTTTTCGACGTAGTAACGGCGGCTGTTCTCAAGGAGCGTTGCTCTGAGTTCAAGAATCCTGGATTCGGCCTGTTCTCTGGTCATGATATGCTACTTGTGCTCGAGCTGGAGTGTCTTTGTGGTCTGGTCGCAGACCTCTGAAGGTCCCCAGTACTGGATCGAACCCGGGTATACATAGCAGGTCTCAGCAGCCCACTTCTCACGGTTTGCTGCGAAGAACTTGTATGGAGCGCCTTCGAGCTCGACCAGAGCCTTGCGGATCACTGGCTTCA
>R14__coassemble_1766_pt1 | contig 10173 bp, 9 predicted proteins | sample R14__metabat2_low_PE_037 | metagenome-assembled genome bin R14
AGCTACAGATACGACGATACGTATGTATTTCGTTCGTTCACGTCCGGTTTATATTATACATACTATTGGACTTCTACGTACAGCACCGGCTCAAAATTCATGAGCCTCAGGCTTTACTCAAGGACCAAGAGCACCAATAGCACTGCTACTGTCGGAGCTTACGACTACAAATACGGCAGCTGCATCCGTCTCGTGAAGGACGTCAAGTAATTGTCACCTTCCAGATACACCAAGCCCCGGAGCTTCCCAACAAGCTCCGGGGCTTTCTTTATATTTCCACCTGGTTCCGGGCTTATTCGCCGGTCCTGGCGAGAAGGGCGACTGCCCAGACTTCGCAGCCTTCGCGGCGACCGACGAAGCCGAGTTTCTCTGTAGTCGTCGCCTTGACGGAGACCCTGTCCGGGTCTATGCCCATCACTGAGGCGAGGCACTCTCTCATCGCAGGGACCAGATACCCTATCTTCGGAGCCTGGAGGGCTATGGTGATGTCGACGTTGGAGACATCCCAACCTTTGCCGCGCACAAGCTCCATCACCTTCGACAGAAGTATCTTGGAGTCTATGCCTTTCCACTCGTCGGAAGTGTCTGGGAAGTGCCCCCCGATGTCCCCGAGTGCGAGGGCCCCGAGCAGCGCGTCGCACAGCGCGTGGATTGCCACGTCCCCGTCGCTGTGGGCGACAAATCCCACCGGACTCTCTACCTGGAGCCCGCAGAGCCACATTTCAAGTCCCTCCGCCATTGCGTGGACATCGTATCCCTGACCTATCCTGAAATCCATAGAAATGCCTTTTCTGCAAATGTAAAGAAAAAATGCTACATTTGTTTTCCATATAAAGACCACGGCCATGGGTATATTCAACATGTTCGGCGACCAGGAACACAGAGTGTTCGACTACAAGCCGATTTACTACGACAAGGAGAAGGAAGAGATCCGGAAAATGTTCGGCACAGTCGACGGCTCCCTTGACAAGGAGACTGAGCAGCAGAAGGAGAAGGGCACGTATGTGCCGGGTTCCTATATCCAGGGTTCTCTACGTGACGGCAACTACCAGCGCACACGGAGCAGTTCAGGCCGCGCATCCAACATCATCGGCATCATCGGCCTCGTGCTGATATTCGTCGTGCTGTACTACATCGCCAAGTTCTACACCATGCTTTAGCCGATGCCCAAGCTGAGGATACTTCCAGGCAATATCGCCAACATGATCGCGGCCGGAGAGGTCGTGCAGAGACCTGCGTCCGTGGTCAAGGAACTTGTCGAGAATGCCGTGGATGCCGGAGCCACTTCCATCACGGTCGGAGTGACCGATGCCGGGCGCACCACTATCCAGGTGATCGACAATGGCTGCGGCATGTCTCCAGACGATGCCGTACTCTGTTTCGAGCGCCATGCCACATCCAAGATAGCCTCGGCTGAAGACCTGACAAGGATCCTCACATATGGTTTCAGAGGAGAAGCCCTTGCTTCCATAGCTGCCGTGGCAGAAGTCACTCTCAAGACCCGCCGCCCTCAGGATGAGGTGGCAACGGTCGTGAAGATAGACAGTTTCAACCACACGGAGACCTCACAGACGGCGGCTCCCGTGGGCTCCAGCTTCACAATCCGCAAACTTTTATACAATACTCCGGCCCGTCGCAAGTTACTCAAGTCCGAAGCCGTCGAGCTCAAGCACATAGTCGAGGAATTCACCAGAGTGGCACTCACCCGTCCGGACATAGGCTTCACCCTCAGTTCCAACGGCAGGGAGCTGTATGTTCTCAAGCCTGCGAAGTCGCTCAAGTTCAGGGTAATGGACCTGCTCGGAGCAAACCTCGCGGGGGACATAGTCGATGTGAGCGCCGACACGGCGGCTGTGAAGATAACCGGGTATGTCGGCAAGCCTGACAGCTCGAAGAAGACCCTCGGCAACCAGTTCTTCTTTGTCAACGGGAGATTTTTCCGCAGCGCCTACATGCACAAGGCCGTGATGAAGGCATATGAGGACTTCATCCCCGAGGGGGTGACTCCTTCGTATGTCCTTTACCTCGAAGTCGATCCCCAGTCCATAGATGTCAACATATCTCCGACCAAGACAGAGATAAAGTTTGAGGATGACTCGGTCATCTTCCAGATCATATATGCCTGTGTCAAGGAGACTTTGGGACGCAATTCCTTCGGTGCCAGCATAGATTTCGAGTCGGCCGGAGCCGTGGAGATGCCTGTCATGGGGCGGCAGTTTGACGAGTACCGTGACATCAAGGCCCCTGTAGCGGATTTTGACCCGTCCTATAACCCATTCGCAGAGGGCTCCTTCAGCGAGGCTCCTTCTCCGGATCCCGGATTCCCTGCATTCGACGGCTCATCTTTCGATTCACAATCGAAAGGGCAGTCCGGGGGATGGTCAGGCTATGTCAGCAAGAGCGAGGATTATGGAAGGCTCTTTGAGGATCAGGCCCTCCCGACCACCCGCGTCATGATAGTCAAGGACAAGTATGTCCTGACTCCTGTCAAGTCCGGAGTGATGGTCGTCCATGTCCGTCGTGCCCAGGAACGCATCCTTTTCGAAAAGTTCCTGAAGGCCCTCTCCGGTGCAGCGCATGTCACCCAGACCTCCCTCTTCCCGGAACAGGTGCAGGTGGGCGTGTCCAACAGGCTCCTCTTCGAGGCCAACGCCCAGATGCTTCAGAGCCTCGGATTCGACATAGTCCCTTTCGGCACCGACACATTCGTGGTCAACGGAGTGCCTGAGGGGTACTCCTGCGAGCCGGGCAAGGCCGATGCCCTGGTGGCAGACCTTATGCTGATACTCTCTGACAGCGGCAGCTCCCTGAGGGAGATGATGACAGCCTCCACGGCCTCCAAATTTGCGAAACTGGGCGCTGCGACTGCCAAACCTGTCACATCCACCCTCGAGGCGCAGAATTTGATAGACACCCTGCTCGGCTGCGAGAACGCAGAACTGACAGCATCCGGCCAGCGCATAATCTCCATCCTCAGCGAGACTGAGCTGGACGGAAGATTCAACTGAAAAGACTTATGACAGGTACATTCCTAGACAATATTCCAAGGGTCACCAAGAATCTGATCATCATCAATGTGGTGGTCTTCCTCGGCACTCTTCTCAATGAGGATGCGATGACCCGAGCCTTTGCGCTGTACTATCCGACCTCACCGTACTTCCACTGGTGGCAGATCATAACCCATATGTTCATGCACGGTGGCTTCTGGCACATATTCTTCAATATGTACACCCTCTTCATCTTCGGCTCAGTGATAGAACGCATGATAGGGGAGAGGAAGTTCATGATCCTGTACTTTGCCTGCGGACTCGGTGCTGTCGGGCTCCATCTGGGCGTACAGTGGCTTCAGGTGCAGCATTACATGGCACAGATTGCCCAGGGCAGCCAGTCTGCCATGGCGGCATACGCTTCCATCAAGGGCATTCCTACCGTAGGCGCGTCCGGAGCCATCTACGGCCTCCTCATCGCATATGCGATGCTCTTCCCGGATGCAAGGCTCACCCTCATATTCCCACCGGTGACCCTTACAGCCAAATGGTGGGTCATCATATTTGCCGTGATCGAGCTCTTCACAGGAGTGACCGGCGTGGCTGCGGGCGTGGCGCACTTCGCGCACCTTGGCGGCATGCTCATCGGATTCCTGCTGATATGGTACTGGCGTAAGAATCATACTCTCTTTGACAGAAACTGACGATGAAAGACACATCCTCTATAATGGCAGACGCCATCAAAGTCCTCCGCGAAGGCGGAGTGATACTCTACCCGACCGACACGGTATGGGGGCTCGGCTGTGATGCCACCAATCCTGAGGCCGTCGCACGCATATTCTCGATCAAGCACCGCCCGGACAGCAAGTCCCTCGTGCTGCTCGCTTCCGACATGGATATGGTGGCACGTTACATAAAGGAGATTCCCAACATCGCCATCGACCTTGTCGAGGTCAACGACGCCCCAATGACCCTGATCTACCCGGGTGCCGTGACATATCCGGCCCCTGCCGAGGGCGAAGCTGCAAAGAGTGACCGCTATCACCTTGCATACAACACCGTGGCGCAAGATGGCACCGTCGGCATACGCATCCCTATGATGGACTTCTGCAGGGAGATGGTATCAAAGTTCGGACGTCCCATAGTCAGCACCTCCGCCAACATCTCCGGCAATCCGACCCCACAGACCTTCGAGGACGTGGAGGATGAGATCAAGGGTGCTGTGGACTACACCGTAGAGCCGAGACTCGAGAAGGCGTCGACGGGGCGTGCATCCCAGATAATCAAGGTCGGCCTCGACTCGGAGGTCGTAATCATAAGGCCGTAATGGAAATCTTCTATTCCAGGGACATAGCCGGTGGCATCTGCACCCTCGACCAGGAAGAGTCGGGGCACTGCGTCAAGGTGCTGCGCCATCGCGAAGGTGACGAGATATCCGTCATCGACGGCGAAGGTACCCTCTATACCTGCGAGCTTCTGGACGCTTCCCCGAAGGCTGCCACAGCACGCATAGTGAGGGAGGAACCGGACTGGGGAAGTCATCCATACCGCCTCGCGATGGCGGTATGCCCTACCAAGAACATCGACCGTTACGAGTGGTTTGCCGAGAAGGCAACCGAACTCGGACTGGATGTGATAGCTCCTGTGATAGGTGAGCACTCCGAGCGCAAGGTGTTCAAGACCGAGCGCCTGCGACGGATACTTCTTTCGGCGAGCAAGCAGTCTCTGAAGGGCGCGGTCCCTGAAGTCGCGGAGCCTGTGAGTGTGCGTGACTACATACTGTCAGTCCCGGATGGAACCGTGAAGCTGATATGCTGCTGCTTCGAGGGTGAAGTGCCACGCACTTCTGTATCTGATGCCCTGGAAGGGTGTCGGAACCGCGACATAGCGATCCTGATCGGCCCTGAGGGAGACTTTTCCCGCGAGGAGGCCGCCCTGGCTATAGAGAAGGGATTCATCCCTGTCCATCTCGGTCCGTCGCGCCTCCGCACCGAGACGGCGGCAGTGACGGCAGTCGAGGCGGTATATCTCAAAACCTTCTGCTAGATGTTCATAGGACTCATATCCGATACTCAAGGCGAGTTCAGCCATGAATTCAGGGACTTCCTGGCCCCTGTGGACGAGGTGTGGCATGCAGGGGACTTCGGCGGCGGACTGGAGACGGCCCATGAGATTGCGGAGTTCAAGCCCCTCGTGGGAGTGTACGGCAATTGCGACTCTCAGATACTCCATTATGATTATACGGAATACCGGCACTTTACCTGTGAAGGCATGTCGGTGCTGATGATGCATATAGGCGGATATCCCGGGCACTACTCCCCTAAGGCCCTGAAACTCATCGCGGGGCTCCGGCCGCAGCTTTTCGTGTGCGGCCACTCACATATCCTGAAGGTGATGTATGACGAGCGTTATGAGATGCTCACCCTCAATCCTGGTGCTGCAGGGCTCCAAGGCTGGCACACGGTGCGTACGGCGCTCCGCTTCCATATAGACGACGGCAAGATCCACGACCTCGAGGTCTTTAATTTACCAAGATAGCCATGGCACTCGGCAGCAAGACAAAATCAGTATGGTACTGCACCTCCTGCGGCAACGAATCCTCCAAGTGGATGGGGCGCTGCCCGGCGTGCGGTGAGTGGAACACCATGGTCGAGAAGACCCTCGACACCGGTGTGAAGAAAGCCCGCGGGGTAGCATCCGGCTCTGTCCACAAGCCCGTACATCTGAAGGATATCACTTCCTCGGACGACCCGCGCTTCTCCCTCGGCAACACCGAGGTGGACAGGATACTCGGAGGGGGCATCGTGCCGGGGTCGCTGGTGCTCATCGGCGGAGAACCGGGCATAGGCAAGTCCACCCTCTCCCTGCAGATACCTCTCCATTGCCCGTCCGTCAGGACTCTCTATGTCACAGGTGAGGAGAGTGTCAAGCAGGTCAAGATGCGCTCTGACAGACTTGGAGGCGATGATTCCGAATGCATGATTTTCAGCGAGACCCTTATCGAGAACATAATCGAGGAGGCTGAGGCCCTTAAACCACAGCTGATGATAGTGGACTCGGTTCAGACCATGTACACCGAGGCTGCGGAGTCCACTCCCGGATCCGTGACCCAGATCAAGGAGGTCGCCTCGTCGCTCCTGCGCTTTGCAAAGGAGAGCGGGGTAGCTGTGATACTCATCGGACACATCACCAAGGACGGCTACATCGCCGGTCCGAAGATTCTGGAGCACATAGTCGACGTGGTACTGCAGTTCGAGGGCGAGAACAGAGGCTCGTACAGGATCCTGCGCAGCATCAAGAACCGCTTCGGCTCGACCTCCGAACTTGCAGTGTTCGAGATGACTGGTACAGGCCTCAAGCCGGTGCTCAACCCTTCGGAGCTCCTCATCCCGATGCATGGAGACAATCTCAGCGGCACTGCGGTCTGTGCGATGCTCGACGGCACCCGTTCCTTCCTCTTCGAGGTGCAGGCCCTTGTGAGCTCTGCAGTCTATGGCACCGCCCAGAGGTCTGCCACCGGATTTGACGTCAGGAGGCTCAACATGCTTCTGGCGGTGCTCGAGAAGAGAGCCGGATTCCACCTGAGCGCCAAGGACGTCTTCCTCAACATGGCGGGAGGCCTGAGAGTGAACGACCCGGCCTGCGACCTTGCTGTGGTTGCGGCAGTACTGTCCTCCAACTTCGACTACACCCTCCCGTCGGACGTATGCTTCGCGGGGGAGGTGGGCCTCAGCGGAGAGATCCGCCCTGTCGCCCAGCCTGACAGGCGCATTTCCGAAGCCGCCAGACTCGGTTTCCACAAGATATACCTCTCTTCCTTCTCTCAAATTGCCCAGAAGGCCGAGGGTATCCAGGTCGTGAAGGTCGCAGACATTCCGGCCCTTGTAAAGAACCTTTTCAAGTAACCACATATGAAGAGACTCATCACACTTGCGGCATTTGCCCTGATCCTCGCAGCTTCCGCTTCCGCAGCATCGCCGAAGCAGGAGGCATGGAAAGACCCTGCAGTCTTCGGGATCGGCCGTCTTCCGATGGCGGCCACATTCACTACCGACCAGCAGCAGACCCTCACCCTGAATGGCGTGTGGAAGTTCAAGCTCAACGACTCTCCTTCGGCCCGTCTCAAGGGGTTCGAGGCAGTGGGATACGATGATGCCTCGTGGGGGACGATTCCTGTTCCGGGCATGTTCGAGCTGCTACGGCGACCCTCAGTATGTCAACATCGGCTACGGATGGCGTGGACACTACAAGAACAACCCTCCGATAGTGCCTGAAGAACACAATTATGTCGGACAGTACCGCAGGACTTTCGAGGTGGCTCCGGACTGGATAGGCAGACAGATATGCCTCTGCATAGGATCCGCAACCTCCAACGTGCGCGTCTGGGTCAACGGCAAGGAAGTCGGATACAGCCAGGACAGCAAGCTTGAGTGCCGCTTCGACATCACAGGATATGTCAAGGCCGGGGAGAATGTCATAGCTCTCGAGATCTTCCGCTGGTGTGACGGCACCTACCTTGAGGACCAGGATTTCTGGCGCTTTACAGGTATCGCGAGGGGCGTGTATGTCTACACCCGCGAGACCAGGAGGATAGAGGATGTGCATGTGAATGCAGACATGTCCGGCAAGATGACCGTCACAGCCGAGTACACCCCGGGCATCACTTCCGCCGAATATGCCGTCATTGACAGCGAAGGCCATACGGTAGCCTCGTTCAGCGCTGCCGTATCGAAGAAGGGAGGCGTCTCAGAGAGGGGCAACCTCATCAGCAAAACCGAGGCCTCTGTGGATTCTCCAGCCCTCTGGAGCGCTGAGGACCCTAACCTCTATACCCTCAGGGTGACGGCCAGGGACAAGTCCGGCGCTGTCATGGAGTCCGCCTCCATACCTTTCGGTTTCCGCACGGTCAGGATAGAGGGAGCCCAGCTTCTCGTCAACGGCAAGCCTATACTCATCAAGGGCGCCGACAGACATGAACTCGACCCATACAAGGGCTATGCAGTGTCCGAGTCTGACATGATAAGGGACATCCTCGTCATGAAGCGGCTGAACATCAATGCAGTGCGCACATGCCACTACCCGGACGACCCGCGCTGGCTTGCACTCTGTGACAAGTATGGCCTCTATGTGACAGCCGAGGGCAACATCGAGTCCCACGGAATGGGGTATGGGGAGACCACCCTCGCCAAGGATCCGCAGTACAAGGCTGCACATCTCAGCCGTGACCAGCGTATGGTGCAGAGGGACTTCAACCACCCTTCCATCATAGTCTGGAGCCTCGGCAACGAGTCCGGCAACGGACCTAACTTCGAGGCCTGCTATACCTGGGTCAAGGAGTATGACCCGTCCCGCCCATGTCAGTATGAGAGGGCCGAATCCTCCTGGAACACAGACATAATGTGTCCTATGTACATGACTCCCGACGATTGCGTGAAGTATCTCGAGTCCAATCCGTCGAAACCTCTCATCCAGTGTGAGTATGCACACGCCATGGGCAACTCCATGGGTGGCTTCAAGGACTACTGGGATCTCATCAGAAAATATCCTTCGTACCAGGGCGGCTACATCTGGGACTTCCAGGACCAGGCGATCGAGTGGCGCTCGGACAAAGGCGGCACCGACCATATCTTCGCCTTCGGCGGAGACTTCAATGACTATGACGCTTCCGACGGCTCGTTCAACTGCAACGGTGTCATCGCTGCGGACAGGACATACCATCCGCATTCCTATGAGGTGCGCTACCAGCACAGGTCCATCCACACGAGTCTTGCAGCCATGGATCCGGAGGTCAAGGCCAGCGTTTTCAATGAGAATTTCTTCATCGACCTGTCAAGATACCGCATGGAATGGGATGTCGAGGTGCAGGGAGTGAAGACTCTCTCAGGAGCAGTGAACGATCTCCGGGTTTCCCCTCAGACCGTGAATGTCATAGGTCTCGGTTTCTCAAGGTCCGACATCGAAGCTTCCGCGTCGGATGATGTCTACCTCAATGTCCGTTATGTCCTCAAGAGGAAGGACGGTGTCCTGGATGCCGGGTCCGAGGTCGCATATGACCAGATACCTCTCCAGGTTGCTCCGGTCTCTCCTTTCAAGGGTGGCAGCGCGGCGGTTGCAGCAGCTCCTGAGGTATCTGAAGACGCTTCCTCCGTTATCCTTTCCGGCAGCTTCTCCTACTGCGGCACCGCTTCTGACAAGGTATCCGCATGGAGCGCAGTCTTCAGCAAGGCTGACGGTGCTCTCCACAGCTACAAGGTGGATGGTGCCGAGATGCTAGGCGAGCCTCTCCTGCCGTCGTTCTGGCGCGCTCCGATAGAGAATGACATGGGTGCGAGGATACACAAGGCTCTCGATGTATGGCGTTGCCCTGAATTCAAGGTGACCGGCTTTGAGAGCAGCACCGACGGCGGATGCTGCACGATAAGGGTAGAGTATGCTCCTATAGCTGACGCCGCCAGGGTGGTCATGACTTATAGGGTATATGCTGACGGTACGGTTGAGGGTTGCGAATCGATGAGGGATGCCGGAGGCCTCTCAAAGATGCCTGTCCTCTTCCGCTATGGCATGAAGATGTCGATGCCGGGCAGGTACTCCGAACTCAGTTTCTATGGAAGAGGTCCTTGGGAGAACTACGTCGACAGGAACTCCGGAGCTGTTGTAGGCCTCTGGAAGCAGACGGTAAACGAGCAGTATCATTATGGCTATGTAAGGGTGCAGGACTCCGGCACCAAGACAGACCTCAAGTGGCTGAGGGTCACCGACCGCAACGGTACGGGACTCGAGATCACTTCGGACGTGCTCTTCAGCGCATCTGCGCTGCCGTTCAGCCAGAAGGACATGGACTGCACCATCAATGACCCTAATCCGAGACCGAACAGCTCCAATGTGCAGGTCGGTGCTCCGATCCACTCCCTCGAGCTGAAGGCTCTCGCGCATGAGAACGACAGGGCCAACGGCACCACCTTCGTCAATTTTGACCTTGCCGAGATGGGCGTCGGATGTATCAATTCCTGGGGTGCATGGCCTCTGGAGAAGTATCAGATAAAGGCAGAGGAGAGAGATTTCAATTTCGTGATAAGACCAGTAAACAATTAATCGCAATAAAATGGCAAAGACAGTGCTCGTTTCCGGCGGTGCCGGATTCATCGGCTCCCACGTTACCGTGGAGCTCACCAATGCAGGCTATGAC
>R14__coassemble_1780_pt1 | contig 10118 bp, 8 predicted proteins | sample R14__metabat2_low_PE_037 | metagenome-assembled genome bin R14
AAATTGCTAATTTTGTGCCGTTAAAACCCCAAAATATGATCATAGTCAGCAGCAGAAGGTTCAGAGACAGTCAGAATACCTATTTTGAGAAGGCCATGACAGAGGAGGTCATTCTTCAGACTCTGCATTATGGCAGTTTCCGTCTTGTGCCGGTAAGGGAGGGGGATGGCGTATACGGAGAGTTGCGCAAGGCAAAGGAAGAGAAGAAAACCAAGCTTGTTTCGAATTTCCATGGACGTCAGGGAAAGAGGTCTGGAAGTGTAACTGATGATGTAGTCATTGAAAACATGCCGGAGGTTGCCGTCCCTTCTGTCCCGACTCCGCAGGATATAGAGGAGCTTGTCCGTGCAGCGGTGCGCGAGGCGGTTGCAGCGGCTGTACCGGCTGCTATCCAGGAGGCTCAGAAGAATACTCCGACCGAGAAGCCGTCCCGCAGATCTTCTGCTAAACCAAAAGTTGAAGCTAAACCACTGGATAAGCCTGTACTCAACCTGTTAGATACCGAAGAAGATGTCGTTAAACCCGTCCAGACTGCCGCACCTGAACCGGCATCGAAGCCTGAGCCGGCACCTGAGCCGGTGCTGACTATTGAGGATGAACTGGACGATCACGAGCCTATACCTGAACCTTCGGAAGAGGTGAAACGACATATGGTACCTGATGTGGAGGCGTCTGCATCCACAAGACCAGACTTTGTGGACCCTAGCCTATACGACGATGATGACGATTCGTACATAGTAGGTGATGACTCCGAAAAGGAGCTCGCCAAGCAACTTGAGGAGTATCACCGCCAGCAGAACAGGGGCTTCTTCAAGCGTCTGTTTGGAAAATAGATTCAATCTTCAGAAACATAGCGATATATGGAACCGTATAAACACAAGGTAAGATACTATGAGTGCGACCGCATGGGTATCACCCATCACTCTAACTACATCCGCATAATGGAAGAAACACGCATCGATTTCCTGGACAGAGTCGGTTATGGGTTCGAGAAGATGGAAGCCGAAGGACTGGTGTCTCCTGTCATTTCAGTGAAGTGTGATTACCGCAAGACCACGACCTTTCAGGACGAAATCGAGGTTGAGATCAAGGTGCTGTCGATGACAAGGCTGAAGTTTTCTTTCGGTTACACCATGAGAGTCCGTGGAGAGGTTGTCTGCACAGCCGAAAGCGTCCATTGCTTCCTTTGCGAAGGCCGTCCAGTCTCGATGGCCGACAGATATCCCGGTCTCTATCAGATGCTCGCCTCTATGATTGACCCGAAATAATCGCTATATTTGAAGTTGCAAACACTAAAACCACTGCATATGGATATCAAGAAGACACTTTGGGGCACATCTCCTTGCGGCAAGCCTATCGAGAAGTACACCATCACCAACGCCAAGGGCGCCTATGTGGAGCTCTCATCTGTAGGAGCCGGAATCGTCGGCATATATGTCCCGGACAGGGACGGAAAACTCGGGAATGTGGTGCTCAGCTACCCGGATCCTCTTTCCTATTTTGCAGACGGTCCTTGCGCAGGCAAGTGCCCGGGACGTTATGCGAACAGGATCGCGAAGGGTAAGTTCACCCTTGACGGCAAGGAGTACGACCTGCCGGTCAACAACGGTCCCAACCATCTTCACGGCGGCCCCGACGGCTTCCAGAACAAGGTGTGGGAGAGCCGTATCGAAGGGGATGCCGTAGAGTTCATGTATTTTTCTGAAGACGGAGAAGCCGGCTATCCTGGCAATCTCAAGGTCGTCGCTCATTATGAATGGAATGACGAGTGCGAGTTGAAGCTTACCTTCACGGCTCAGACAGACGCTCCGACGGTAGTCAACCTTACAAATCATGTCTACTTCAACCTCAATTGCAGCGGTTCATGTCTTGACCATGTACTTAAGCTCAATGCCTCAGAGTTCCTTCCTACCGACGAGACCCTCATCCCGCTCGGTGAGTCCGTGCCTGTGGCCGGCACTCCGATGGACTTCACGGTCTCCAAGCAGCTCGGACAGGACATCAACAAGCCTTTCGATGCACTGAAATTCGGCAAGGGATATGACAACTGCTACGTCATCGACGGCGCTGAGCCTGGACAGCTGCAGATTGCAGCTGAACTCTCCTCTGACGAGAGCGGACGCAGCCTCAAGGTCTACACCACCCAGCCGGGTGTGCAGGTCTACACAGGCAACTGGCTTGCCGGATGCCCGGACGGCCCGGACGGAGTCAAGTATGCCGACTATGATGCAGTGGCCATCGAGTGCCAGCATTATCCCGACTCTCCAAACCACGAGGACTACCCGAGCACCGTCCTGAGGCCTGGCGAGACCTTCGAGCAGGCCATCATCTGGGCTTTCTCTGCGGAGTAGAGACATTTGAAAATCGAGATAATGGGGTGCAAGCCGGAGGGTTTGCACCCCTTATTTTAAGCCTCTCAGGACACATTCGACTTACAAATTGCCAAATTGTAAGTCGAATGCAATCCTGCCAACGCGCCAAAAGGAGTATTTTAGTTTCCCTTTTTTGAGGAAACTGATGAGTGAGATTGTAGAATATCTTTTCCTGCTTCCGGCGGCCATGTCGGCCCATGCAGCAATCATGCTTGCTGTCAGGAGACATCGCACAGAGCCCCAGCTGCTGTTGTCTGTCGCCTTCGCGGTCACTGCAATGACCATGACCTGCACGGTTCTCTACCATCTTGACATATGGAGCACCAGTCCGGTGATGGATCTGCTGACGATTGCAGCCTCCCTTCTCAGCGCTCCATGCTACTATCTCTACGTGGTCTCTCTCACCCACCCGGAAGGACTGGGCAGGAAGCATCTGCTGATTTTCCTGCCGGCAATCGTGATGACTCTTCTCAATTTCATAGCCGACCTCATCCTCGGATGGGACGGCGTCAGGGAGCTGCTGCGCCTGCAGCACTCCGCAGCTGTCTCCGTGGCGGACATCCCCGGAGCCATGCTTTTCAAGACTGTGATGGATTCCAACTGTTTCCGGATCGTGGCTTTCATACTGACGGTGTGGGTGTTTGAATATGCCTACAAAAGCTTCCGCGAGTATGATTCGCTGCTGGACGAGTACTATTCCGACAGCGGAGTGGCATTCCTGAGCTATGACGACATGATGAAATGGTCGCTGGCATTCATGGTGGGGGCGATGATGGTGATGTGTGTGGTGCCGTTCTCGATATCCGGACGCTATCTGCTGACCACAGCCTTCATGTGCATTCTCCTGACTGCTTCGATGTGTCTGATACTCTATGCAGGGCTCCATATGTTCTCCACCGCGGAGGAGATAACACGTCAGATATCGGCCGCATCAAGGACCTGCCATGAGCTTCCTCCTTCCGGATTTGCGGCAGGAGGAACTGAATTTGATGAACATATGCGTGGATACCGGCTGGAGATCCAGAAAGGCCTTGAGAAATTTGTCGAGAACAAGGGCTATCTCGACCCGAGTATCAATGTCTCCCAGCTGTCACAGGATCTCTGTACCAACAGGGTCTATATGGCTGACACTCTCAGGGTGGTCTACGGCATGTCCTTCTCGGAGTTCGTAAACAAGCTCAGGGTCGAGTATTCCAAGCAGGTGATGCTCCGGATGAGCCTGGGCGAGAGCATGAAAAAGGTGGCGATAGAGTCGGGATATAACTCCTTCACCAATTTCTACCGCAATTTCATGAAGTATGAGGGCTGCAGCCCCACGGAGTGGAGGCAGAAGGCCCGGCAGGGCTAATCCTCAGCCGCAGCTTTCTTGAACTTCCACCAGTAGAACAGCATCAGGCTGACCGTGAAGATACCGGTCCCGAGATAAGGGATGGTGGATTGAGGCAGGTTGAATCCTATCTTTGCGGTCAGGATGAATGTGCCGCAGACAGAGGTCATGAGTGCCGCAGGGAACATGGTGATCATGTAGTACGGCCTGCCCTTGGTATGGAGCCTTGTCAGGAATACCGTGAGGGCCCAGAGCGTGAAGATCGAGAGGGTCTGGTTGGCCCATCCGAAGTATCTCCAGAGGACATTGAACCCGCTTTCATCTGCGATGCTGAACCACAGCAGGGCTCCTGTCAGGATGAATATCGGGAGGCATATCATCAGACGGTTGCGCACTGGCTTCTGATCCACCTTCAGGGCGTCTGCCACGATGAGGCGGGCTGATCTGAGGGCTGTGTCACCGCTGGTGATAGGAGCTGCCACCACTCCGAGGAGGGCGAGCAGGCTTCCGAACACTCCGAGCCAGCTCTTGCAGACTGCCGTCACTATGGAAGGGCCGTCAGTGAAGGCCTTACCTGTGGCGGGATTGATGGCTGCGTTGCCGAGGGCCTCTATGCCGCCTCCATAGAAGTAGTATGAGGAGACTGTTGCCCATATGAGCGCTATGGCGCCTTCGGTTATCATGGATCCGTAGAAGATAGGCCTTCCGAGCTTCTCATTCTTGAGACATCTTGCCATGAGAGGGGACTGTGTGGCATGGAATCCGCTGATCGCACCACACGCAATCGTTATGAAGAGGCAAGGGAAGAGGGAACCGGCCTTCGGATTGCGGTTCTGCAGTCCGTCCCAGAGTTCAGGGGTCTCTGAAGGCCACCTGTCTATGAGACAGAAGAGCAGTGCCACAGCCATGAATATGAGAGCCACGGCAAAGATAGGATAGATCTTGCCGATGATCTTGTCGATAGGGACGAGGGTCGCGATTATGTAGTACACGAGCACCACTCCGACCCAGATCATGGTGACTGCGTGGGTGCCTCCGGTCATGTTGCCGAGTATCTTGGCGGGACTGTACACGAACACTGCTCCAACCATCAGGAGCAGCACCACTGTGAATGCGAGCATCACATTCTGGGTCTTGCGCCCCAGATAGATGCCGACCAGGTCGGGAAGTCCTGCTCCTCCATGGCGGAGGGACAGCATGCCGGAGAGGTAGTCATGTACCGCACCTGCGAATATGCATCCCATGACGATCCAAATGTAGGCTGAAGGTCCGAACATGGCTCCTGCGATGGCTCCGAAGATAGGTCCGGTGCCGGCGATGTTGAGGAGCTGGATCATGAATACCTTCCAGGTAGGCATAGGGATGTAATCCATTCCGTCCTGCTTGGAGTATGCCGGCGTGGTGCGCTTGTGGTCTGCACCGAACACTTTCTCGACCAATGCTCCATAAAAGATATAGCCCAGTACAAGGGCGCAGAGACTGATGATGAGGGAAATCATGGGGTTCTTGTTAAGTCGTCTTGCCGTTAGCGGCTGACAAATGTACTTATATTTTTAAAAAATGTTTTTAAATATTTGTATTAATTGCAAATAGTGAGTACCTTTGAACACGTTAGAAGTGTAGTAAATGAAATCAATTTCCGTCATTGTCCTCGGTCTACTCGTCCTTTTGGTGAATCCATAGGGACTGGGAAGACGCGTAATGACATGACAGATTGAAAGATATTACGGAGCCCTTCTCAGTGACGCTGGGGAGGGCTTTTGTTTTCAGCATTAAAGGTTTTTGTAATGAAACATCAGTTGAGAAGCGATGCAACCACTCAGGGACGCCGCATGGCAGGTGCCAGGGCCCTTTGGATTGCAAACGGCATGAAACCGGCCATGATGGGCAAGCCTGTCATCGCCATCGCCAATTCATTCACCCAGTTCGTTCCGGGGCACACCCATCTCCATGAGGCCGGACAGGTCGTCAAGGAGGAGATCGAGAAGCTCGGATGCTTTGCCGCGGAGTTCAACACCATCGCTGTGGACGACGGCATAGCAATGGGCCATGACGGCATGCTGTATTCCCTTCCATCCAGAGACATCATCGCTGACAGCGTGGAGTATATGGTCAATGCCCACAAGGCAGACGCGCTCGTGTGCATCAGCAACTGTGACAAGATCACCCCTGGCATGCTCATCGCAGCCATGAGGCTCAACATACCTACCATCTTCGTCTCCGGAGGCCCTATGGAGGCCGGAGTGCTCGGAAGTGCGAAGCTCGACCTCATCGATGCCATGGTGAAGTCAGCCGACCCTACCATGAGCGACGAGGATGTCGCAAAGATTGAAGCCAGGGCGTGCCCTACATGCGGCAGCTGTTCAGGCATGTTCACGGCCAACTCCATGAACTGCCTCACCGAAGCCATCGGGCTGGCCCTCCCCGGCAACGGCACCATCCTGGCTACCCATACGGGCCGCGTGGAGCTCCTTCGCAAGGCTGCAAGGCAGATTGTCGCCAACACCCTCAAGTACTACGAGGAAGGTGACGACAGCGTGCTTCCTCGCAGCATAGCATCCCGTCAGGCGTTCCTCAATGCCATGACCCTCGACATCGCGATGGGCGGCTCCACCAACACGGTGCTCCATCTCCTTGCAGTGGCCAACGAGGCCGGCACGGATTTCAAGATGGCAGACATCGACTCCCTTTCACGCAAGGTGCCATGCATCTGCAAGGTCGCCCCTAACACCCAGAAATACCACATCCAGGATGTGAACCGTGCCGGCGGCATAGTATCCATCATGGCCGAGCTCGCCAAGGGCGGCCTCGTCGACACCTCTCTCGTGAGGGTGGACGGCATGACCCTCGAGGAAGAGATCGCCTCCTGGTGCATCCAGTCCGACAAGGTATGCGATGAGGCAAAGAAGACCTACCTCTGCGCCCCTGCAGGCCGCTACAGCACCTCCATGGGATCGCAGGAGACATATTACAGCTCATATGACACCGACCGTGCCGAAGGTTGCATCCGTGACCTCGAGCATGCCTACACCAAGGACGGCGGACTCGGAGTCCTCTTCGGCAACATCGCCATCGACGGCTGTGTCATCAAGACTGCCGGAGTGGACGAGAGCATCTGGCATTTCGAGGGGCCTGCAAAGGTCTTCGACTCCCAGGAGGCAGCCTGCGACGGCATCCTCGGAGGCAAGGTCAAGAGCGGTGATGTGGTGGTCATCACATATGAAGGCCCTAAGGGCGGTCCCGGAATGCAGGAGATGCTCTATCCGACCTCATACATCAAGTCCATGCACCTCGGAAAGGAGTGTGCTCTGATCACCGACGGACGCTTCAGCGGTGGCACATCGGGCCTCAGCATCGGACACATCTCCCCTGAGGCGGCCGCAGGCGGCAACATCGGCCTCGTGCGTGACGGAGACATCATCACCATCGACATTCCTTCCCGCTCGATAAGCGTCAATCTTTCAGACGCTGAGCTCGAGGCCCGCCGTGCAGAGGAGCAGGCCCGTGGAAAGAAGGCATTCACGCCTCCGTTCCGCCAGAGGGAAGTTTCCAAGAGCCTCAAGGCCTATGCGGCCATGGTAAGCTCGGCCGACAAGGGTGCAGTAAGAATCATCGAAGACTAGAAATGGCAGAAAAGAGAACACTCACAGGCTCGGAGATCCTCCTCGAATCCTTCATAGCTGAAGGAGTCGACACCATCTTCGGCTACCCTGGCGGGCAGATCATGCCTGTCTACGACAAACTCTACGAATATACCGAGCAGCTCCGCCACATACTTGTGCGCCACGAGCAGGGCGCCATCCACGCGGCCCAGGGCTATGCGCGTGTGAGCGGCCGTCCCGGAGTCGTCACAGTCACTTCTGGCCCTGGTGCCACCAATGTGGTGACGGGTATTGCGGACGCAATGATAGACTCCACTCCAGTGGTTGTCATTGCAGGCCAGGTGGGTACGGCCCTTCTGGGCACCGATGCCTTCCAGGAGACTGACTTCATCGACATGACGACCCCTATCACCAAGTGGTGCTACCAGGTGCGCCGTCCGCAGGATGTGGCATGGGCAGTGGCCCGCGCCTTCCATATTGCCACGACCGGCCGTCCGGGTCCTGTGGTCCTCGACCTCACGAGGGATGCCCAGGTGGGAAAGACGGAATTCGGCGAATATGAGAAGTGCGACTTCATCAGGAGCTACGTACCATATCCGAAGCCGTCCGAGGAAGCCATCGCGAAGGCGGCCGAGATGATTGACGCATCCGAGAAGCCTTTCGTGGTCTATGGACAGGGCATCACCATCTCAGGAGCCGAGGAAGAGCTTGCAGCCTTCCTTGCCAAGGGTGACATCCCTGCAGGATCGACCCTGCTCGGCCTCAGCGCCCTCCCATCAGACAACCACCACTACAAGGGCATGCTCGGCATGCATGGAAATGTCGCCACCAACGTCCTCACCCAGGACTGCGACCTGCTGATCTCAGTGGGAATGCGATTCGACGACCGCGTCACAGGCAAGACCAGCACCTATGCCCGTCAAGCCAAGGTGATACATATCGACATAGACGCCTCCGAGATAGGCAAGAACGTGCCTGTGGACCTCGGCATCGTAGGCGACGCCAAGGAAGTGCTCTCGAAGCTCACCGCCCTCATCCATGAGAAGGACCGCAGCGACTGGAACACCATAGGCAACATGTACCATGCTGTCGAGCGCCACAAGGTCATCGACCCGGAGATCCACCCCGAGGGTGGCAACATCAACATGGGCGAGGTGGTCAACACCTTGGCCGAAGTGTCCGGAGCCAAGGCCGTCATCGTTACCGACGTCGGCCAGAACCAGATGATCGCGGCCCGCTATTCCCGCTATGTGCAGACCCGAAGCATGATCACTTCCGGCGGTCTCGGCACCATGGGATTCGGCCTCCCTGCCGCCATCGGAGCCAAGATAGCCTCTCCTGACCGTCAGGTGTGTCTCTTCGTGGGTGACGGCGGACTCCAGATGACCATCCAGGAGCTCGGCACCATCATGCAGGAGCAGACCGGAGTCAAGATAGTGCTCCTCAACAACAACTGGCTCGGAAACGTCCGCATGTGGCAGGAACTCTTCTATGAGCAGAAATACTCCAGCACCCGCATGCTCAACCCTGACTACGGTGCCATTGCAGGAGCGTACGGCATCGGTTACAGGATGGTCGAGAAGCGTGAGGACCTCGAAGGCGCGATCAGGGAGATGCTCTCAGACGACAACGCCTTCCTGCTGGAAGTGCACGTCGAGGAGATGGGAATGGTATTCCCTATGGTCCCTCCGGGAAAGAGTGTCAATGAGATCATGTTGAACAGCAAAGATTGGTTCATGTATGGAGACTAGTAAATTATATGTAGTATCCGTCTATACGGAGAACCAGGTGGGCCTTCTCGGAGTGATCGCCAACCTCTTCACGAGGCGCTCCCTCAATATCGAGACCCTCAGCGTGCATCCTTCCGAGTTTGAAGGCATACACCGCTTCACGATCAAGACTCGCACCACTGAAGACCAGATAGCCCTGCTGGTGAAGCAGATGGAAAAGAAGGTCGACGTCATCAAGGCCTTTGCCTATGTGGATGACGAGGCCCTGGTGAGAGAGCACGCCCAGGTGGGCGAGTTCCTTGCAGCCCGTGAGGCAGAATACAGAAAAGATAATCAATAAAATAAAACGTTACAATTATGGCAAAAATGAATTTTGGCGGAGTTGAAGAGAATGTCATCACCCGCGACGAGTTTACCCTTGAGAAAGCACGCGAGATCCTCGCAAATGAGACCATCGCAGTCATCGGTTATGGCGTACAGGGCCCTGGCCAGTCACTCAACCTTCGTGACAACGGTTTCAACGTAATCGTAGGACAGCGTCAGGGCAAGACCTTCGAGAAGGCCATCGCTGACGGATGGGTACCTGGAAAGACCCTCTTCAGCATCGAGGAAGCATGCGAGAAGGCTACCATCATCATGTGCCTCCTTTCAGATGCAGCAGTGATGTCAGTATGGCCTAAGATGAAGCCATACCTCACCCCTGGCAAGGCTCTCTACTTCAGCCACGGCTTCGCAATCACCTGGAGCGACCGCACAGGCTGCGTCCCTCCTGCAGACATCGACGTCATCATGGTCGCTCCTAAGGGATCAGGTACCTCACTCCGTACCATGTTCCTCGAAGGCCGCGGACTCAACTCCTCATATGCAGTATATCAGGATGTCACCGGCAAGGCTATGGACCGCACCCTCGCCCTCGGTATCGGCATCGGCTCCGGCTACCTCTTCGAGACCACCTTCCAGAGAGAGGCAACATCCGACCTCACAGGTGAGCGCGGTTCCCTCATGGGCGCCATCCAGGGACTTCTCCTCGCACAGTACGAGGTGCTCCGTGAGCACGGCCACTCTCCAAGCGAGGCCTTCAACGAGA
>R14__coassemble_1783_pt1 | contig 10101 bp, 10 predicted proteins | sample R14__metabat2_low_PE_037 | metagenome-assembled genome bin R14
ACTTCGTCGCATGCGAGTGCGAAACCTGCAAGTGGCAGATAGAGATGTCCACAGACTACAAGGTCAAGAACCCGATCTCCATTCTCGTGGAGGCCATGGACATAGAAAAAACCGCCGCCCTGAACTCAGGACGGCAGTAAAGAATTTTCTAGAGCATCTTCTTCCTGAGGCTTGCACTCAGGGATATCTTTCCCAGTTTGTCCGACTGGGCCAGCCATTCCTGCGCAAGGTCAGGTCTCTTCTGCAGGTAGCATGCCACCGCCATGTTGTAGCATGCACATGAGCGCATCTGAGGCGAGGAGGCAGTCTGGGCAAGATCCATCCAGATATCGGCAGCCATGTCCCAGTCAAGGGATTCGGCATATTCCAGCGCCTTCATCCATTTCGTATTGTCATAATAGATGAGGGTTACAGCCTCGTCCTGCCATGTATTGATGAATTTCCCTGTAAATGCCCGGCCAAGATGCTGGGCCTCCAAAGGAGTGGTAGAGTTCATGCTGAGCACCGGCTTGACATTGGTGGAGGCATTGACCGTGACCACATTGTCATCACCGAGGGCATCATAGGCATGAAGGAGGGATGTCACCTTCACCTTGCCGGAAGGTGTCAGGGAATCTGCAAAGGCAGGCCTGTCAATGAGGAAAAGCACGTCTACATCCATGTCGAGCAGCAGCCTCTGGAGAGAGTCCTTGGAAGAATAGTCTGCATCTGTGACTATGCTGCAGATATCCACTGCATTGTCACCCTCGAAATATTCCGACTCCAGACCGGACGCAAATCCGTCCGCCACACAGTTATTGAAAAGCGAATCTCTGGAAGATCCATTCTCCAGGTACACTACGGCCATGGTCTTGCCATCCATGTCGATACCAGAGTCAGAAGGCTTCCTGGTCTGGAGATAAAGGGTATATGCCTGCGGTGAGCAGGATGCTGCGGAAAGCAGCACGGCAAGTGCAAAGATGATTCTTTTCATATCAGATTACTTCAGCTGTGAGGTCGTAGTCAGAGGCGCCCGTGATCCTGACGGTGATAAACTCACCGCAGAGATCGGACGGAGCCTTTCCTCCGAATGCATTCTCAGAATACCTTACAAGAATCTCGCCATCGACTTCCGGGCTTTCATAGCGGCTGCGGCACACGAGGACACCGTCGGAATACGCATCGACAAGGACTTTCTCTTCTGTCCCGACCCTGGAATTGTTGAAGGAAGACGATATCTCCCTCTGCAGGGTCATCAGACGGGACAGTCTCTCATCCTTGACCTCCTGAGGGATATCATCCTTGAAGTGTTTTGCTCCATATGTGCCTTCCTCCTCGGAATAGGTGAAGGCTCCGAGCCTCTCGAAGCGTGCCTCGCGCACGAAGTCGAGCAGTTCCCGGAACTCCTCCTCCCCTTCTCCCGGATGGCCGACTATCATGGTGGTTCTCAGTGCGACCCCGGGGACTTTTTCGCGCAGCCTGCGCACAAGGTCACGGGTGGTCTTCGAGTCACAATGTCTGTGCATCATGTCCAGCAGCCTGTCGCTGATATGCTGAAGCGGGATGTCAAGATATGGGCAGACCTTCGGGTTGGTAGCCATCTCCTCCAGCACGTCCTCCGGAAATGACTGAGGATACGAGTAGTGTATCCTTATCCACTCTATCCCTTCGACCTCTGAAAGCCTGCGGACAAGCTCGCCCAGGGCGCGCCTGTGGTAGATGTCAAGTCCGTAGTAGGTAGTATCCTGGGCTATCAGCACAAGCTCCTTCACGCCTCTGGAAGCGAGAAATTCTGTCTCTGACACGAGTTTTTCGATCGGGACCGACTTGTGGGCTCCCCTTATGTACGGGATAGCGCAGTACGAGCAGCGTCTGTCGCAGCCCTCGGATATCTTCAGATATTCAGATCCCGGATGCTGTTCGGTGAAGACTCTGCCAGTCTCGTTCTCTGGCACAGGGGCGACGCCGAGAGCCTTGACCACAGGGTCGAAGTCTCTCGCACCGTACCACTCGTCAACTTCCGGAATGAGTCCGGGAAGTTCATCCGGATAACGCTGGGACAGGCATCCGAAGACTATGAGTCTGCCGACATGTCCCTCCTCCTTGCGTTTTGCAGCGGAGAGGACGGCATTGACAGACTCTTCCTTTGCATCGCCGATGAACCCACAGGTGTTCAGGAGAAGAAAGTCCACGAAAGGAGCTTCCACATCAGAGGGGATGATCTCCAGATGATCCCTCACCTGGTATAGGATGTGCTCGGTGTCGACTGTGTTCTTGCTGCAGCCCAGAGTTATGATCTGTACGGACTTGCGGGACATTATTCAGTCTCCCCGGATGTTTCCTCCTGCGGTTCGTCTTCCTCAGTGAAGTCGAAGGATGCGTTTGCTGCAATCTCTCCGTACCAGTCCACGACCTTCTTCATGTGGGACACATAGAACCTGTCTGCATCATAGTCCGGGACAGCCTTGGCAAAGAGTTCCTTCAGAGTGTCTGCAGATGCCTTTGATGTAGGGCATGGAGTATCGCCGAGGGCCTCCTTGAGGGCAAGGAACACGTCCTTTAGCTTCATCTCACCCTCAGAGGTGTAGATGGATATGTCAGCGAGTGTGTTGACCCGGCTGTGAGCGTCGAGTACGGTCCTTTTCTTTGTGCTGAGAGCCTCAGCGATGATACCGTTGCGGGCCTGTGCTATATAGGTGAACAGGCCGTGCTGTCCTGACACGGACAGAATGCGTGCGAGATTTGTCTTCATTTCTTTCTTTATCTTTTCAAGGACTTCCAGCGTCCTGGCTTCCAGGACTGCCAAGTCCGAATCATTGTCTATGACATAGTCCGCGAGGTCGCGGTCATTTCCCTGGGATTCAATGCGTCTGAGTATCGCATCCCTGCTGCAGGAATCCCTGGCCATCGCCCTGAGGAGGCGGGTCTCCACAGGTGCGTCTACATACAGAGTCCTGTCCGCACATCCGCGAAAGAGAGGCTTGCGGAGGATGATGGCGGATTCCATTGCCACCACTTCAGCATCCTGAGAGTCCCTCCATTCCACGAAATCTTGCAGGACTCTGGGATGGACAACCCCTTCGAGAGCCTCAAGCTTTGCAGGATCGGAGAATATGATTCCTGCAATGAGCCCCCTGTCCAATCTGCCCGTACCGGCAGTCACATCCTGACCAAGGGCCGCAGATATGGCCTTCACAAGCTGCGTGTCTGAATCATATAGTGCCTTCGTGCGCGAATCTGCATCGTAGACCGGAATCCCCTTGAGTGAGAGTATCCGACAGACTTCAGACTTGCCGCTGCCTATTCCTCCAGTGACCGCTAACGTAAGCATATTACCTCACCTCCTCGAAACAGTCGAATATCTCCGGAGTCACCCTGCAGTCGAGTATCTCTTTCGGCAGAGGGGTATACCTGGCCACGCAGCGTCCGCTGATGGAAGATGCGAAGTCCTGATAGTCGATGTAGACCGTGACATCCTCAGACTTGTCCTTGAGCATGGGATATACACATCTGAAGGCGACCTGCGCAGTAGCCGGATATACAGACACCGACTTTCCGGCGGGTGCACCAAGGACTTCGACATGAACTGTCCTTGTGACCTCCACATAGCGGTATACGTCGATGGAGTAATTGACCGCATCCTCCGAAAGCCTTACACCCGAAGGCTTCACGAGGCTTGCGACTCCGCTTCTGGAGGAATGCAGGCCTGTTATCTTGACAGGAGAAGTCCTGACAAAATCGACATCTTCCAGTCTCGACGGCTCTCCGTACACTATCACAGAGTCCGGCTCCACTCTGACCCCTCCCCGGGACATGTACTGGGACCTGTAGGTGACCTGCTGGTCCGGAATCACAGCTACCTTCCTGTAATTTTCTGACGGGAAGGTGAATGTGAAGCCGCCGGTACCGGAGACAAAAGCCTCCAGGCTTACCTCAGGGCCGAAGATCGAAGTCACATAGGAGTTCAGGGCAGAGGACGGGACAAAGAAGTCGTCCCCTTCCCTGTGGGAAAACACATCCTTGTCGAAAGTTATCTTCCTCGGCTTGCGCGCCTCTTTCCGCCTCAGGGACATCGCGTGCCTGCCAGAAGTCTTGCATGTAGCCTCCAGCATCACAGAGTTGGAAGACTCGATGGCGTGGCCGGGAATATTGCTCACCGCAATGACAGGAACCCTCAGGTTGACAGTATAATCCTTGTCGATGGTATGGCTCATCCAGATACCTGACGCGAGAAACAGCGACAGGACCAGGACGGTCACGTCGCTGCGCGATATGTCAAGTTTCCTCAGAAGCCTGCGGAACAGTCCGGAAAGAGCCATCAGAAGTCTTATGCAGGGGTGTTGTCCTTTACGATGGAGTTCTTGTCGATGCGGAGTCTGGTCTCGCCGTCGACCTTCACGATGACATACTTCTCCTTGATCTCATCCACTGTGCCGTAGATGCCTCCGGCAGTAATGATCTTGTCGCCCTTCTTGAGGCCGTTGCGGAACTCCTCGAGCTCCTTCTGCTGCTTGCGCTGAGGGCGTATCATAAAGAGCCACATCACTGCGAAAACGAGGATGATCATGATCCAGAAGCTTGCCTGGCTTCCCTGTGCAGGTGCTGCGCCCTGAGCCTGAAGCAGAATTGTAAGTGTGTTCATATAGCTGTTGTTTTATTATTGTTACATTGTAAGAGCGAGATTTTCCTTGATGAGCCTGTCGAGGAGGCCGTTGACGAACGAACGGCTCTTAGGTGTCCCATAGTACTTGGAAATCTCCACATATTCGTTGACTGTGACCCTGTTGGGAATGTTCTTGAAATTCTCGGCCTCCGCAAGTCCACACACTATCAGCACCACATCCGTGGTGAAGAGCCTGTCCTTGTCCCACTTCGGGACTGCGGCAGCCACCATCTCATAGTATCTCTGATAGCCGTTGAAAGCTGAGCTGAGGAGATGGGAGACAAAATCCCTGTCACTCTCGACCTTGGGATCCGTCTTGGCAAGGATATCACTCTGATAGAGAGGCGGATACTCCCAATGACCGGTCCTGGCGACGGACTTGAGGGACTTGCAGCACTGCGAAAGCGCATATGCAAGGTCGTCATTCCAATAGATCGACATGTCCTCGAGTATGTCCTCAAGGTCAGAATCGTCCACGAGCTCTTCCTCGAATATCCTTATGAAGAGCTCGGCATCCTGCTTCAGACCGGTCTCTCCGGAATCCATGTACTGCTGGAAATACTCCCTTGAGCTCACTGTGTCGTAAAGTTTGCGAAGGAATGCGTCATTCTGGTCCCAGGAGAGTTTCTTGCGGCTCAGGAGCTTGCGGAGGTCAGGATCTGACGAGAGGATGGATGCTATGCCGTTGCTGACGAACCTCATGTTCGGATTGAGATCCTCCTCGGTAGGGTTGAACTTGTTCCTTCGGGACTCGATCCTGTCTGAAGCCTCCCTGGTGAGAGGGGCTATGAGGGCCATCATATAGAGGTAGAGGTCTCTGGTAGCCTCGCACGAGAGGGCGAGCTCTGTCTCGGCTTCCTTGAGCGTCATGGAAGGGTTTTCAGCGTAGCTGTAGAGTTCCTTGAACGCCTTTATGCGGAGAATTCTTCTATTAAGCATATTTCAACGAAAATTTTCTGCAAAGATAATAGAGAATCGATAAAAAGTTCTAATTTTGCTTACAGAAAAAAGTTGAAAAGATCGACACTTATGTACAGAGATGATTTTGACCGCGCAGGATCGCAGGAGAGAGGAAGCGAAGATGTATTCTCCAAGCCGGTAAGAGCAGGCAAGCGCACATATTTCTTCGACGTCAAGTCCACGAGGGGTGGAAAGGATTTCTATCTCACGATCACTGAGAGCAAGAGACGTACTGAAAGGGATGGCAGCTTCACCTTCGACAAGCACAAGATCTTTCTCTACAAGGAAGATTTCCTGAAGTTCCAGGACGGTCTGTCGGAAGTCATCGAGTACATAAAGAACAACTGCTTCGACGGGGAGATTCCGCAGCGGGAGTACGATGACGACACTCAGGGTGAAGGATACTCGGAAGACAATTTCTAGAGACTCCTGATACAGGATGTGCCGGCCTTTTCAGCCGGCTTTTTTAGATTTTAGGGAAAGACATGCAGGACATATTCTTGAAAGACATAACCCTGGACGGAGCGCAGAAGGACATTCTCGTGCGCGACGGGCTGGTCAGCAGGATTGCAGATCCGGGGGAGATGACCGCCCCGGTGGGAGCGGAGCTTATGGACTGTCAGGACAAGGTGGCGATGCCGGGCTTCATCAACATGCACGTGCACACCCCGATGACCATGATGAAGGGAGTGGGAGAGGATATAGTCTTCCACGAATGGATATCCCGGATCTGGGATATAGAGGCAGGCATCGACAGCGAATACATATACTGGGCCAGCAAGGCTGCCGCCATCGAGATGATAAAGAGCGGCACCACCACCTTCAACGATCAGTACTGGTCCTTCCAGGCTACCCTGAAGGCTGCAGAGGAAATGGGCATCAGGCCGGTCACCGGATACGACATCATGGACAGGTTCGACCCGGAAGTGGCCGAGCAGCAGAAGGTCCAGTGCATCGAGAGGTACGAGATGTACAAGCCGGCCCCGGGGTCCACTGACAGCGTATACGCGCTCAACTTCCACGCCATATATTCCGTGAGCGAACCGATGATCATATGGGCAGCAGAGTTTGCCAGATCCAAGGGCATACTTCTTCACACCCATGTGAGCGAGACCCGCAAGGAAGTGGAGGACTGCAAGGCAGCCCATGGGGGGCTGACTCCTGTGGAGTATCTGGACGAGCTTGGTGCCCTCGGTCCGAACCTCATTGCAGCGCACACCCTCTGGCTCACCGAGCATGATATCGAGCTCCTTGCAGAACGCGGAGTCACCTGCGTGCACAACATAAACTCCAATGCCAAGCTCTCATCCGGATACAAGTTCCTCTTCCATGAGATGAAGGACGCCGGCATCAACATCTGCATAGGCACGGACGGATGCGCATCATCCAACAGCCTCGACATTCTCGAGACATTGAAGACCACGGCTCTCTTCCAGAAGGCATGGAGGGACGACCCGAAGGCGATGCCTCTGGAGGACCTGATTGCGATGGCAACCACCAATGCCGCAAAATGCCTGAAGCTCAACACAGGGAAGATCGAGGAAGGCAGGCTGGCGGACATCTGCATAGTGGACACTGACAATGTCAGTTTCCTCTCTCCTGCTCCTTTCCTTGCCAACTACATATATTCAGCCCACAGTGAGTGCATAGACTCGGTCATCGCAGGAGGAAGGCTGGTAATGAAGCACAGAGTCATCCCTGGAGAGAAGGAAATACTCTCCGAAGCCCGCAAGAGAATGGGCAGAATCAAACTTTAAGACTATGGATCCAAGAATAGAGAAAATCAACACGGCCGTCGCATCGATAGAGAGCCTCATCGGAGAGGTGTCCCCGGAAGTCGGCATCATACTCGGCAGCGGCCTCGGCAAGCTTGCCGACGTCATAGAGAACAAGCGGACAGTCCCGTACAGGGACATCGAAGGATTCCCTGTGTCCACAGCAGTGGGCCACAAGGGCAACTTCATATTCGGAGAGCTCGGCGGGAAGCAGGTAGTGGCCATGCAGGGACGCTTCCACTACTATGAAGGCTACCCGATGGAGCTGGTGACCCTCCCGGTGAGGGTCATGAAGACTCTTGGCATCAAGTACCTGTTCGTGTCAAACGCAGCAGGCGGATGCAACCCGGACTTCAAGGTCGGCGACCTGATGGTCATCAAGGACCATATCTGCACTCATCCCAACCCTCTGATAGGTCCCAATCTTGAAGAGATGGGTCCGCGTTTCCCTGACATGACCTGTCCTTACGACCTGGAACTGATCTCCAAGGCCGAGGAAACAGCCGCAAGGTTGGGCATCAAGTTGCAGAAGGGTGTCTATTTCAGCAGCACCGGTCCGACCTATGAGACCCCGGCCGAAGTGCGCTTCTACCGCACGGCCGGAGCGGATGCCCTCGGCATGTCTACGGCTCCGGAAGTGATAGTGGCACGCCACTGCGGCCTTCGCGTCTTCGGCATGTCCGTCATCACCAACATCTCCAACACAGACAACGTCCCGCGCAATTTCAACGACGGTGATGACGTAGTCAAGATGGCTGACGCAGCAGCCGACCGCATGACCGTCCTCTTCACTGAGATCATCCGTTCGCTGTAGAATACGACACCTCCTAAAGGGAAGGATACAGGGCCCCGAAAACCCGTGGCCACCCGCGGCCACGTAAGCGGGAGGGGCCCGCTGCGAAGCAGTGGGAGGGATGAGCGAAGCGAAGGTTTTCGGGGCCCTGTATCCTTCCCTTGGTATGTTTGGAATACTATTTTATGTGATCCGTATAGAGCACGCCGTCCAGATGGTCGCACTCGTGCTGGAAGATGACGGCAGTGTAGTCAGTGACAGTCTCTGTGGTATCCCTCAGAGTGACCGGATTGACGTATGAAATCTCGACCTCTGTATAGCGCATGACCTCTCCCCTCCTGCCGGGGATCGAGAGGCAACCCTCCCATCCCAGCTTGAGCGAACCTCCGCGGTTCACGATCCTGATGTTCGGGTACACCTCGAATGGTTCCCCTTCCTTGTCGAAACGCTGTACCGCGATTACGCGGCGACTGATGCCGACCTGGGGGCCGGCAATGCCGACACCGTCCTGCTCCGGGGATGTGACGGTGGATACCATCTTCTGTGCCAGCGTGCGGTATACGTCCGATGCTATGTCACCTGGGCGGAAATCCGCGCATGGAGTACGCAGCAAGAGTGAGTCAACCTCGTTTCCGACCACAAGCACCCTCATGACCTGCGGGGAGTCATTGATGAGGGATATCTCAGACTTGGTAAGTGATCCTCTGTCCACAGAGCAACTGAAAGCCACCGCTGCGAAGGCGGTGGCAATGATGATACGATGTACTTTCATTATTTACTTAGCGAATGCTACCGAACGGGTCTCGCGGATCACGGTGATCTTCACCTGACCAGGGTAGGTCATCTCTTCCTGGATCTTCTGGGCGATCTCACCTGAGAGCTGCGCTGCCCTGTCATCGGAAATTTCCTCTGCACCCACGATGACGCGAAGTTCGCGACCTGCCTGGATGGCGTAGGCCTTGGTGACTCCCTGGTATGCCTGAGCGAGATTCTCCATATCCTTGAGCCTCTTGATGTAGGACTCGATGACCTCGCGGCGGGCACCAGGACGTGCTCCGGAGATGGCATCACCTACAAGTACGAGAGGAGCGATGATGGAAGTCATCTCCATCTCCTCATGGTGGGCGCCGATGGCATTGCATATCTCAGGACGCTCCTTGTACTGCTCTGCGAGCTTGGCTCCGAGAAGTGCGTGTGGAAGCTCAGGGTCATCCTCCGACACCTTGCCGATATCATGGAGGAGTCCCGCCCTCTTGGCAATCTTAGGATTGAGGCCAAGCTCTGAAGCCATGATGGCACAGATGTTGGCGACCTCACGGGAGTGCTGGAGGAGGTTCTGTCCGTAGGATGAGCGGTATTTCATGCGGCCGATGAGCTTGACGAGCTCGATGTTCATGCCGTGGATGCCTAGATCTATGCAGGTCCTCTTTCCTGTTTCGAGGATCTCGTCCTCAAGCTGCTTGCTGACCTTGGTCACCACCTCTTCGATACGTGCAGGATGGATGCGTCCGTCCACTACAAGCTGGTGCAGGGCGAGACGGGCAACTTCCCTGCGGACCGGGTCAAATGCTGAAAGGAGGATTGCATCAGGGGTGTCGTCTACGACGATTTCCACACCAGTGGCAGCCTCCAGGGCACGGATGTTACGGCCCTCGCGGCCGATGATGCGTCCCTTGATCTCGTCGCTCTCGATCGGGAAGGTGGTCACCGCATTCTCTATGGCCGTTTCAGTGGCAGTGCGCTGGATGGTGTTGATGACGATCCTCTTGGCCTCCTTGGCTGCGTTGAGACGGTCTTCGTCCATCGTGTCGTTGATGTAGGCCTGGGCAGCTGTGCGGGCCTCTGCCTTCTTGTTCTCGACAAGCATCGTCTTGGCCTGTTCGTAAGTCATGCCTGCGATGGCCTCAAGCTGCTTGTTGACCTGCTGGGAA
>R14__coassemble_1811_pt1 | contig 10020 bp, 6 predicted proteins | sample R14__metabat2_low_PE_037 | metagenome-assembled genome bin R14
ACTGTAGTCTTGCCGGACCCTGAGCCGCCGGCGATGCCGATGATGAGCATATGCTAGTATTCTGCGTTCTTTGGTGTGCGTGCGAACGGGATGACGTCCCTGATGTTGGTCATGCCTGTCACAAAGAGAAGGAGTCGCTCGAATCCGAGGCCAAAACCGCTGTGAGGACAGCTTCCGAACCTGCGGGTATCGATGTACCACTCGAGGTTCTTGCGGCTCATCTGGAGTTCGTCTATGCGTGCCTCGAGCTTTTCGAGAGATGCCTCTCTCTCGGAACCACCGATGATCTCGCCGATCTTAGGGAAGAGAACATCCATGGCACGGACTGTCTTGCCGTCCTCGTTCTGCTTCATGTAGAATGCCTTGATGTCCTTAGGATAGTCAGTAAGGATCACAGGACGTCCGAAGTGCTTCTCGACAAGATATCTCTCATGCTCGCTCTGCAGGTCGACACCCCAGCTTACAGGGTACTCGAACTGTACTCCATCTGCGACAGCCTTCTCGAGGATCTTGATACCCTCGGTATACGGGAGCCTCACGAACTCTGTGCCAAGCACGCTCTGGAGCCTGTCGATCAGGGTGTCGTCATACTTGTCATTGAGGAACTTGATGTCGTCATAGCAGTTGTCAAGGGCATACTGTACGAGGCTCTTGATGAAGTCCTCTGCAAGGTCCATGTTGTCCTTGATGTCATAGAATGCCATCTCAGGCTCAATCATCCAGAACTCAGCAAGGTGGCGAGGAGTGTTGGAATTCTCTGCACGGAAGGTAGGGCCGAAAGTGTAAATCTCTCCGAGAGCGGTAGCACCGAGTTCACCCTCGAGCTGTCCGCTCACAGTGAGGCTGGTCTGCTTTCCGAAGAAATCCTGGGTGAAATCCACCTGTCCCTTCTTGTTCTTAGGGATGTTGTTAAGGTCCATCGTTGTGACCTGGAACATCTGTCCTGCACCCTCGCAGTCAGACGCCGTGATGAGCGGAGTATGGAGATACACAAATCCCTTGTTGTAGAAATACTGGTGGATTGCATTTGCCATATGGCTGCGGATGCGGAGGATTGCGCCGAAGGTGTTGGTCCTCATACGCATGTGTGCCACAGTACGGAGGTACTCGAATGAGGTATCCTTCTTCTGAAGAGGGTATCTCATAGGGTCGCATGTGCCATATACCTCGATGTCGGACGCCTGGATCTGGACAGCCTGTCCGCCGCCTACAGAATCCACGAGCTTGCCGCTGACTGCGATGCACGCTCCTGTGGTAATCTTTGCAAGAAGATCCGGATCGGCCTTGGTCTTGTCGACGACTATCTGGATATTATTGATTGTCGAACCGTCATTGAGGGCGATGAACGCCACTTCCTTGTTTCCTCTCTTGGTTCTCACCCAGCCTTTGGCGAGAACTTCCTGACCCGGCTCAGCCTTGAGCAGGTCCTTGACCTTGGTTCTTTTAACTGTACTCATTTTATTACTGGTAAATCTTGGCAAAGATAGCCTTTTTGAGATTATTAATCAACTTTAGGAACCTCCTGAAGGTCCAGCGCATGAGGTTTCATGGCCTCATGCATGGTCTCGTCTATGTCGAGGTATATGTGGTAGAAAGCCTTGTCTCCGAGCTTGGAGTATCTGCCCACGAGTGCTCTCACCTGAGTGAGAAGGTAACTGCGCATGTCAGACCAGTCGGATGCCGTCTTTGGCCTTATGCCGTCCATGTCTGCGGCATACTGGAGGAACTTCTGCTCAAGACCTGCATTGTCCAGATATCCGGTAAGGGTCTTGAAATCATCTATCGCGGAAAGCTCGGCCTTGTGGGAGTCGAAATATGCGGAAGCAAAGCGCATCGGGGTGGCCTTCTTGCTGACCTGCATGTAGAAGTCGGTGACCCGTGTGGTATCCACCGGCACGAATACGTCAGGGATAATGCCGCCTCCGCCGTAGACCTTGCGGCCGCCCACAGTAGTATATTCGAGGTCGGTATTGACCTTCATGCTGTCGGCTGCAACCATCTCGCCATCCTGGTAGCGCTTGTAGATGTCAAGCATATAGTCGTCTCCGTAAGGTTTCTGGATGCAGCGACCGGAAGGGGTGTAGAAACGTGCGACGGTAAGGCGTATGCCGGATCCGTCTGAAAGGTAGAAAGGTTCCTGTACAAGGCCCTTGCCGAAGGACCTGCGGCCTATTATCACTCCCCTGTCGTTGTCCTGAATGGCTCCGGCAAATATCTCGCTGGAGGAGGCCGAACCCTCATTGATGAGTACGGTGAGAGGGATGGCCTGAAGGAGGCCCTTTCCATCAGCGTGGTAGTCTTCCTTTTTCCTGTGAAGCCCTTCCATGTAGACGATGTCGGCACCCTTCGGGAGGAAGCTGTTGGACAGCAGGAGGGCCTGGTCGAAATAGCCTCCGCTGTTGTCCCGGAGGTCGAACACAAGGGACGTCATGCCGTCCTTCATGAGTTCTGCAGCCGCCGTGACGAACTCACTGAACGTGGTCTTTGCAAACTTCGTCAGGCGTATGTAGCCGAGGGTGTCATTGAGCATGAACGAGGCGTCGATACTGTGCATGGGAATCTTGTCCCTCGTGATCTCAAACGGAATCATGGTGCCGTCCCTCGACACGGTGACGGTGACCTTGGTGCCTGCCGGACCTTTCATCCTGCGCACCATGCTGTCCTGAGGGAATTTCACTCCGGCTATGGTCTGAGTGTCCACCTTGATGAGCCGGTCACCCTGCTGCAGACCGATCTTCTCGGACGGTCCGCCCGGGATGACTTCCAGTACTATGGCAGTGTCGTTCGGCACATTGAACTGGATACCGATGCCCTCGAAATTGCCTGAAAGGTCAGCTTCACTCTCCTCGAGCTCCACCGGCGGCATATATACCGAGTGGGGGTCCAGGTCCTGAAGTATGGTCTCGAGTGCCTTCTCGGTCACGCCTTTGTAGTCGATTGTATCCACATAGTTGTCGGATATGCCTTTCAGCACAGCCTCGAGTTTGGACCACTCCCCTGACACGGCAGTCACCTTATGCTGCTGTCTGGAAGCCTTGTATTTGTCGATGTTTATCACCAGCATGGCGCCCAGCACCACTCCGAGTAGCGCCACGCATATTGAATATAATGTCTCCTTCTTCATTTAATCAACCTTTTCAACCTCTATACCGGCTCTTCTGAGCAGGTCCACTCCGTCTGTGAGACGATACTCATCCCTGTAGACTACCCGCCTGATACCTGCCTGGATGATGAGCTTCGAGCACTCGATGCATGGGGATGCCGTCACATAGAGTGTCGCACCTGCACTGCTGTTGCCGGACTTCGCCACCTTGGTTATTGCATTGGCCTCGGCATGGAGCACATATGGCTTGGTGACACCGTTCTCATCCTCGCAGACATTCTCGAAACCGGACGGAGTGCCGTTGTACCCGTCCGATATGATCATGTTGTCCTTAACGATGAGAGCGCCTACCTGACGTCTCTTGCAGTAGGAGTTCTTGGCCCACACTGATGCCATCTCCACGTATCTGTCGTCAAATTTATTCATCGCTGATATAGATATCTCTTTATGCTCTTCTTCGGGGTCCTCTCGAAATCCTCAGGCATGAATTCCACCTTGCGTATCTGGGCATATGAAGGAAGCTGCCTGTTGATTTCAGGAAGATACGATGTAAGTTTATCCTTGAACTGGTCCGGGGTGAGTCCGTCACGTCCTGCCTGCTGCCAGTCCGGATATATGAGGGCCGTAAGGGTGCCATGATCGTCTATGACGAGAGAATCCACGACCTCACGCACCGTATTGAGCACTCCCTCTATCTCCTCCGGGTAGATGTTCTGGCCCGACGGGCCGAGGATCATGCACTTGCTTCGGCCGCGCAGGAACAGGTACCCGTCCTCATCGATGACTCCCATGTCGCCCGTCCTGAGCCATCCGTCCTCAGTAAAGGACTTGGCCGTCGCCTCATCATTCTTGTAGTAACCGAGAAATACGTTCTTGCCACGGGCCTGTACCTCTCCGGGGATGTTGCGCGGATCTGCAGAGTCTATCCTTATTTCCATGTTCGGAGCCACCTGTCCGCAAGACAGCGGCTTTACCCTGTCATGATGTGCATAGGTGATGATAGGAGCGCACTCCGTCATGCCGTAGCCCACGGTATACGGGAATCCAATCCTGTGAAGGAACTGCTCCACCTCCGGATTGAATGCTGCTCCGCCGAGTATCACCTCTTCGAAATTGCCCCCAAGGGTTGTGTAGAGTTCGTCCCTGATCTTCTTTTCCAGAGCCTTGTTGAGTCCCGGAATCATGAAGAAGAGCTTGTTCTTGTCAATTATAGGTTTGAGCTTGGACTTGTATATCTTCTCAAAGATCAGAGGCACGCATATCACCATGCAGGGATGTATCTCCTGGAGCGCCTTCATGATCACCTTTGGGCTTGGAAGCCTCGTGAGGAAGTAGACATGACAGCCGACCACCATCTCATACAGGAGTTCGAACATCATTCCGAACATATGTGCGGACGGGAGCATGGCAACCACCTCGTCACCGGCCTTCAACTGCGGCTCAGCAATGGATGCGAAATATATGTTGGACCATAGTGCCCTGTACGGGATCATCACGCCCTTGGAGAAGCCAGATGTGCCGGAAGTATAACTTATGAGAGCAAGTTCATCCTCCGTATCAGTATAGAAGTCAAGCATGTCCGCTCCGAAATGGGACGGATAATGCTTGCCGAAAAGCTCCAGGACATGCCCTTTCACATATTTCTGCTGCTCGGTACGGGCGTACACGATCTCGAAATGGTCGATGTTCACGACCACCTCTATCAGCGGCATCTCTTCAGGGTTGAGCCCTTCCCAGATCACGCTGTCCACAAACATCACCCTCGATTCCGAGTGGTTGACAAGATAATGGATGTTGCCCGGCTTGAACTCATGCAGCAACGGCACAGGCACGGCGCCATAGGTCAATGCGGAGAGAAAGCTCACCGCCCAGTTGGCATGGTTCCTTGCACAGATGGCCACCTTCTCGCCCTTGCCGAGTCCGCACTCCTCGAAAATCACATGCATAGCAGTGATACGGAATGCAAGCTCCCCGTAAGAGAAGGTCATGCCCTGGTAGTTGGACAGGGCAGGACGGTCCCAGAACTTCCGGAAGCTCTCCTCAAAGAGTTTGTTGACTGACTGGAACTGAGGATCCATCTGGACTAGTTTCTCTGGTAGAGATATCTCTTGATGCTCTTCTTAGGAGTACGTTCGAAATCCTCAGGGAGGAACTCCATCTTCTTGATCTGTGCGTACTTAGGGAGTTCCTTGTTGATCTCAGGGAGACTGTCTTCGAGGCGCTTGATAAGCTGGTCCCTGCTCAGGCCGTCGTTGCTGGCAGTATGGTAGTCAGGATATACGAGAGCCACGATGGTGCCATGGTCGTCGATGACAAGCGAGTCGCCCACATAGGTGACGTTGTTGACGACGGCCTCGAGCTCTTCAGGGTAGATGTTCTGGCCTGAAGGGCCGAGAATCATACACTTGCTGCGCCCGCGGAGGAACAGGTTGCCGTCCTCGTCGAGCACGCCCATGTCACCTGTACGGAACCATCCGTCCTCTGTGAATGCCTGAGCCGTAGCCTCGTCGTTCTTATAGTAGCCGAGCATGACATTCGGACCATATACCTGCACCTCGCCGGAGACGTTCTGCGGATCTTCGGAGTCTATGCGGATCTGCATCCAAGGAGCAGCCTTTCCGCAGGAGTAGAGCTTGGCCTTGTCCCAGTGGTCATATGCGATGATAGGAGCGCACTCCGTCATTCCGTAGCCCACGGTATACGGGAAATTCATCTTCTTGAAGAATGCCTCAACCTCCGGATTGAAGGCAGCACCGCCCAGGATGATCTCGTCAAACTGGCCGCCGAAGCTCTTGATGAGTTCCTCACGCATCTTGCCGAGGATGAGCTTGTCGATGATAGGAAGGCTCATGAAGAGCCTGTTGCTGTCGATGAGAGGCTTGAGCTTGCTCTTGTAGACCTTTTCGATGATGAGAGGCACTGCAATGATGATGTCAGGATGGATCTCCGACATGGCCTGCATGATGATCTTCGGACTTGGAACACGTGTAAGATAGTGCACATGCATGCCGATGGTCATCTCGAACATGAATTCGAATGCAAATCCGTACATGTGCGCAGAAGGAAGCATGGAAACCACCTGTGATCCTGCGTGGAGCGGAAGCTCGGCATAGTCGCGGGCAAACATCACATTGGAGTAGATGGCCCTGTAAGGTATCATCACACCCTTTGAAAAGCCCGAGGACCCGGATGTATAGTTGATGACTGCGAGCTCATCGGCACTGTCCTCATAGTAATTGAGGTCATCAGGTCCGAAATTCTCCGGATATTTCTTCCCGAAACTCTCGTTGAGATGAGCCCTGATCTCGTAAAGCTCGTCAGTCTTGGCATACAGGAACTTGAAGGTGTTGACCTGCACGATGACCTGGAGCTCAGGCATCTCGTCGGCAGAGAGGTTTTCCCATATCTGGTCGTCTACAAAGAGGACCTTGGCCTCGGAGTGGTTCACCAGATAGTGTATGTTGCCAGGCTTGAATTCATGGAGGATAGGCACAGGTATCGCGCCATATGTCAGTGCTGCGAGAAAGCTCACTCCCCAGTTTGCCTGGTTCTTGGAGCATATGGCCACCTTGTGGCCTTTCTGCAGGCCGCACTGCTCGAAAGCGATGTGGAGCTTTGCGATGCGGCTCGCCACTTCACCGTATGATAGAGTGACGCCCTGATAGTTCGAGAGTGCCGGCCTGTCCCAGTTTGTCTTGAAACTGGACTCCAGCATCTTGTTTACTGATTTAAATACGAATTCCATATATGATGTTTCAGAACTTTATATTCCTTTTCTTGCCGTCTGTGCAAGTGAATGTGACGGTGCCCTTGCCAGTGATTTCCACCTCACTGTCGCGGCGTATCGCCTTCTTTCCGGTCTTATCGTAGAGCGTATCCCCTCCATGAGGTCCGAAGAGCAGGGTCTTGGAAGGAGTCCTCACCACCCAGCAGGACCTCTCACCGTCGCTCACCTGGTAAGGCATGGAGAGCATCGACTCCTCGCATGCCACACCCAGCCACTCCGGATCAGGATTGCCGTCTATGTCATAGACTCCGACAGTATTGTCTTTGTGAAGGACCATCAGAGAGTAGCTGCCAGGCTCGCCGGACACTACTGGTCCCAGAAGCACATCCTTGCCGAGATCCTTAGGGAAGCCCTTGACGAAGTGTCCAGTCCTGTCTATCAGATATATGCTGCTGCCGGCAGCGAATATTATCTGCAACTTTCCGTTGTCGAAATAGTCGACGTTTGAGGCATATCCGCACAGTGGCTTGGAGAACGGCACTCCCCAGAGTCCCTTGCCGGACTCCTCCTTGAGGCAAAGTGCAAGATTCTTGTTCTGATAGAAGAGATTGTTCCTGCCCGTGGCGGAGTTCACGACCTTGAACGGGCCGGTCGGCACCTCTACCTGCAGTCTGTGCATGGCCGGAGCCTTGTTGGCGGCAGAGGAGTTGCGCTCAGAGGAACTTATCCTGCAGATGTCCCACTCGAAGCCATCCTTGCCGCAGCTCATCACTACAGGAGCATAGGACACATCCTCGAGCATGGTGGAAATGTCCGAGGCCAGGACCGGTCTGAAAAGTTCCTCAAGCCTGTCTTCTGACCTGTCAAGGGAGAAGTATGCCGCGAGTGCGGAACTTCTCGCCGGAACGGGCACGGACACCTCTCCGAGATAGCTTTCCAGGGTGGCACCGGCTTCAAGCGAGGCGGACCAGTCAGTGACGGATTCTTCATCACCGGCGGCATACCACTCACCCCATGTGCCTACTGTCGAGACATCTTCGGATGCATATATGTTCCCGAAAAGGGCACTGATGGCATTGATGCAATACGGATCCAGGAGTTCCGCGGCATTCTTGCGCTGTCGGGAAGCCCTGAATATGGTGGCGGAGCGTTCATTGCCCTCGACGTCCTTCCACTCTGCAGAGACCACTTCGCAGACGCCGAGGCTCTCCCCCCACTTCAGCGGCAGCACTCCGAGATGGCGCTTGACCGAGTCGCAGAGTGTCTGGTGCTTTCCCATCAAGGAGTTGGCATCCAGGTAGTCCGTGTATGACTTGTAGAAGTCCTCAAGATTGGTGACGCTCTGGCTCAGGGCAAAGGTTGCGCTTTCAGGCACTGCCTCCGCAAACCTGCAGTCCCCTGACGGGTTGTCCTTGAGGATGCGGGTATAGTAGGACTTGCCCTCACCGGAAGCAAAGCGCCCGATGATGCGGACCTTGGACTTGGAGAAGTCCTTTATGTCAAATGCAGTCCAGTCTGCAGCCTTCTTCACGAACTCGGCATGCCTGCGCAGAGGGCGTCCCAGGAAAGCCTGCATCACCTTGTCGGCATAGCCGTTGGAAAGGAAGATGACCTCGCGCGAAGTCGCCTGCCTGGCGATGGTTGCGAAGTTCTTGTCCTCCATTATCGAGATGTTCCCCTCAAGATGGCGTTTTGACGAATTCACCATCGTGCCTGAGGCAGATATGATCATGTACGTGATGCCGCCCTGGCGCACGATTGCAGAACTCAGGTTGGACGATTCCACAAGGGAAAGCAGCTTGCGGTGCATGCCTGCGGTATCAAGCTGCGACTTGCCGAAATCGAGGGCCATCAGAGGTTCGAGGGATCCGGTGAAATGGAGCGAGACTGCCATGTGCTGGGACTTCAGCAGGTCGGCCTCGCTGAGCTCGGATATGAACCGGCGGAAAAGAGGGCTCCCGCTCAGCAAAGTGCCGAAGCACGCGTTCTTGTCCGTGAGAATCTCAAGCCCCGACCTTGCATTCTGAAAGCACATCACGAGCGCAGCATCTGAAGGCACCGCCTTCATGACCTCTGCATGCGAGACGGTCTCAGCCCTGGTCACAGGCTCCTCCGAAGGTACCTTGTGATGGCATGACACGGCAAGAACCGCAGCCGCTGCAAGCAACAGTGCCGACACAAGGAGGCTCGATTTACGTACAAGGTTCACTTCGGATTCTATATAATCAAGCAAATATAACAATTTTAACTATATTTGCCTATAATTCAACCTCTGATACCATGTATGACAACACCAACGGGCTCTACATCGCCCACGGACCGAACGGTCCCATATCCATCTGCGGGAAAATGGCCAACAGGCATGGCCTGATTGCAGGTGCCACCGGCACCGGAAAGACAGTCACACTCCAGGTCATCGCGGAAACCTTCTGCCAAGCAGGAGTACCTTGCTTCATGGCCGACATGAAGGGCGATCTCTCCGGCATCAGCCAGACCGGAGCGATGAGCAGTTTCATTGAGAAGAGATGCGCCGAGTTCGGCATCGAGAATCCTCAGTTCGGCGGATGCCCTACCAGGTTCTTCGACGTGTTCGGAGAGCAGGGACACCCTATGAGGACCACCATCTCCAACATGGGCCCGCAGCTTCTCGCCCGTCTGATGGGCCTCAATGAGACCCAGACAGGAGTCCTCAACATCGTGTTCAGGGTAGCTGACGACAGAGGCCTCCTTCTCCTCGACATCAAGGACCTCCGCTCCATGCTGACCTACGTGTCCCAGCACTCAGCCGAGTACACCTCCACCTACGGCAATGTCTCCGCACAGTCTGTCGGAGCTATCCAGAGAGCGATACTCACCCTCGAGAGCCAGGGAGCCGAGAAATTCTTCGGAGAACCATCCTTCGACATATACGACCTCATGCAGTGCGAAGGCGGCAAGGGCGTGATGAGTGTCCTGGCAGCCGACAAGCTGATGCAGAATCCGAAGCTCTACTCCACCTTCCTGCTGTGGCTTCTCTCTGACATCTACGCCCAGCTTCCCGAAGTCGGAGACATGGAGCTTCCGAAGCTCGTGTTCTTCTTCGATGAGGCGCACACGCTCTTCAACGACACCCCTAAGGCACTCGTAGAGAAGATAGAGCAGGTCGTACGTCTCATTCGAAGCAAGGGCGTGGGAGTATACTTCATCACAC
>R14__coassemble_1814_pt1 | contig 10011 bp, 8 predicted proteins | sample R14__metabat2_low_PE_037 | metagenome-assembled genome bin R14
ATCGATGACGCCGTGGGCGAGGCTTTCGACAAGTGCTCCAAGATGATGGGGCTCGGCTACCCTGGAGGCCCTGTGATTGACAGGCTTGCCAAGCTCGGTGATCCGAAGCGATTCACATTTGCCAAGCCGCATATCCCAGGACTCGACTACAGCTTCAGTGGAGTGAAGACTTCGCTGTTGTATTTCGTCCGTGATGAGATGGCAAAGGATCCGTCCTTCATGGAAAACAACAAGGAGGATATATGTGCTTCTTTCCAGAAGACCCTCATCGACATCCTTCTTGACAAGCTCATCAAGGCATCAAGGCAGACCGGTATCAAGGAAATCGCCATAGGCGGAGGTGTGTCGGCCAACAGCGGCCTCCGTTCCCGCATAGAGGAAGAGGGACGCAAGAGAGGATGGAATACCTATCTGCCTGAGTTCAAGTTCACTACCGACAATGCGGCAATGATTGCGATTGCAGGGTATTACCATTACCTGGCTGGGGAGAGATGCTCTCTCGATGTCGCACCTGTGTCACGCATCGCTGATTTCTAGGTCATGAAGGAAATAGAGATAGCCGTTCCGGTCAACCGTGAACTGACCTCCGAGATGATGGAGGCCGAGGCTCGCAGGCAGCTTGGACTCTCCAAGTCTTCGCCGGTGAGGTGTGTCGTGACGAGACGCTCCCTCGATGCACGCAAGGAAGTGGTGTATCGCTACAAGGTCGAGGCGTATAAGTCTGACGAAGCGTATGAACCTTAGAGGCTGCCGGAGTACAGGGATGTCTCTGAGGCAGAGCCTGTCATAATCATCGGAGCAGGTCCTGCCGGTATGTTTGCTGCGCTGAAGCTGCTGACTCTCGGGCTCAAGCCTGTCATATTGGAACGGGGAAAGGATGTGCACCGTCGCAAGGTGGATATGGCATCCCTGTCCCGTGACGGAGTGCTCAATCCTGACTCCAACTACTGCTACGGTGAAGGGGGAGCCGGTGCATTTTCTGACGGAAAGCTCCTGACGCGATCCTCGAAGAGGGGGGATGTACGCGAGGTGCTGTGGCAGCTCGTAGAGTTCGGAGCGAAAGAGTCGATCAAGATTGATGCGCATCCGCACATAGGCACAGACAAGCTCCCTGTGGTGGTGGAGAACATACGCAAGTGCATAATCGGGCACGGAGGCGAGTACCATTTCGACACGCGTGTGGTGGATATCGAACCGGGATTTACGGTGAAGGCCCTGCATGAAGGAGTCGAGGTGGCTTTCAAGGCGCGTTGCGTTATACTGGCGACTGGCCATTCTGCCAGGGATATATATGAGTTGTTTGACGACAAGGGTTGGGACCTCCAGCCGAAGGGATTTGCGCTCGGTGTGCGTGTGGAGCATCCACAGCATGTGATCAACAATGCCCAATACCATGGGAAGCAGTGGCCTGGGATGCCGGCTGCGGAGTATTCCTTCGTGGAGCAGGTGGACGGAAGGGGAGTGTTCTCGTTCTGCATGTGCCCCGGAGGCATACTTGTGCCTTCATCCACTGAGCTACAGACCGTGGTGCTGAACGGCATGTCCAATTCGGAGCGCAACTCCAAGTGGGCCAATGCCGGAGTCGTGGTGCAGATAGAGCCAGAGGACATACCTTCAGAGTATGCCGCAGACGGGGCATTTTCGGTGATGAATTTCCAGAGGGATGTGGAACGCACGATGTATTCCTACACTGGTTCGTTTGCGGCTCCGGCACAGAGGATGAAGGATTTTTGCAGGGGCATAGTCTCATCAAACCTTCCGAAGACTTCTTATTTCCCTGGGGCCGTGTCGGCTCCTCTGCACGAATTGCTTCCTGACATAGTCTACAAGAGGATGAGGCTGGCTTTCCCGACTGTCGATCGCAGGATACACGGCTACTATACCAATGATGCCCTTCTGCTCGGAGTGGAGTCGCGGACCTCGTCGCCGATACGCATACCGCGTGATCCTGAGACTCTTGAGTGCCTTCAGGTTCCCGGGCTGTATCCTTGCGGAGAGGGCGCCGGCTATTCCGGAGGCATTGTGTCGTCGGCTCTTGACGGTATCCGTTGCGCAGTTGCTGCCTTAAAATATTACACCGGAACCTAGAGTCTCGTCGCGGTCGTACCAGACCGCGAACTGGCCGGCTGAAATGCCTCTCTGAGGCTCGTCGAAAAGTATGAAAAGACCTGCCGGCCGCATTATGAGAAGGGCGTCCTGAAGCGGCTGACGGTAGCGTATGCGCACCCTGTAGCGCCTGATGGTACCTTCTGCCATCTTCAGGTCTTCCCTGATCCAGTGGATGTCTTCCTGCCTGATGCGGAGGCAACTTCTGGAAAGCCCCTTGTGCGTATGACCTTCGCCGACATAGACTGTGTTGCTGTCCATGTCATTGCCTATCACGAAGACAGGATCGGCATGGCCGCCTATGCCGAGTCCTTTGCGCTGGCCGACTGTGTAGAACTGCGCGCCTTCATGCTTGCCCACAATCACCCCATATGGATTGACCTTGTAACGGGTCTTCTTGATGTGATGCTTGCCTGATCGGTAGGTCTCAGTCTCGAAGGTGATGTCGTATCTGACAGGCTCGGAGATTTTGGTGAGGCCCTCGTCACTGAGGTCACTGATTTTTTTGATGCTGAATGGAGAGCTGTCCCTGTCACATCCGGCTTCGTGATCAGGATTCCCATGTACCAGACGTACATATCTGTCCTCGGAGATGTAGCTGCTGATCATCCCGGCATCAGACCCGTCGGACGTCAGGCTGCTGAGTATTCCCTTTATCTCCTGATATTGCGGGCAATCATCATAGTAGGCGTCGAATACTTCCACTACGTTGCCTTCTTTGGGCTGGAGCTTCTGCTGAAGGAACACTGGCAGGTCCACCTTGCCGACAAAACATATGCCTTGGGAGTCCTTCTTGTCCGCTGACGGGAGATCTGCCTCTGCGGCTATGCGTCTGACTTCAGATTTCTCGATGTCACCTATCGGAAAGAGAGCGGATGCAAGCTGTTCCTGAGTCAGCTGGCACAGGAAATAGCTCTGATCCTTGTCTGGATCCTCACCTGCAAGAAGCCTGTAGAAGACCTGCCCATCTTTCATGACGGTATTCTTGCGGCAATAATGGCCGGTAGCCACCATGTCGGCTCCGAGCTTTCTGGCTGCGTCGAGGAATGCTGCGAACTTTATCTCCCTGTTGCACAGCACGTCCGGGTTTGGTGTGCGTCCCTTCTCATACTCGTCGAACATATAGTCCACAACCTTCTGGCGGTACTCCTTGCTGAGGTCTATGAAGTAGAACGGGATGCCGATCTTGCGGGCAACCATCTCGGCGACGAACCGGTCCTCTTCCCATTCGCAGTCTCCGTGCAGGGTCCCCTCGGTGTCATGCCAGTTCTGCATGAACATGGCAAATACATCATAGCCCTGCTGCTTGAGAAGCAGGGCAGCCACGCTGGAGTCTACACCACCGGAAAGTCCTACGCATATTTTCATGCCGCAAAGTTACGATTTCCCCGGACATTCCACAATTAATGCGTGATGCTTAACCTGCTTGACAGCTGTTGATTGTCATGCTTTTAGCCGCCACGTCTCAAATCATAAATTATTGCGCTGAAAGCGCTTGCGGGTTTGTTTTGATGTAATTTTGGCTATATTTGTGAAGATTAGTTGAAGAAGTATGGAAGAAAAACAGATAGTAATATCTTTCCAGGAATATAAAGACATCTCCGAGATGCCGCAAGAGGATCAGGAACTGTGCACGGCTGCCATAGAGGCTATGTCCAAGGCATATGCTCCTTACTCCCACTTTCATGTGGGGGCTGCCGTCCGCCTCATAGACGGGAAGATAGTCAAGGGATCCAATCAGGAGAATGCTGCGTATCCGTCAGGCCTCTGCGCTGAGCGTACAGCCATGTTCAGTGCAGGAGCCAGCTATCCGGATATACCGATGGTCAGCATTGCTGTGGTCGGAGGCGAGGGCGGCGTCATTGCACGCAGTCCAGCCACTCCATGCGGAGCATGCCGTCAGGTGATGGCGCAGTATCAGACCAGGGGAGGGCATGACATGTCCGTGATCCTGATAGGTGCTGACGTGATCCTGAAATTCAAGAAGGTTGATGATATTCTTCCTCTGATTTTCGACAGTATTTGAAAATTTGCTTATATTTGCAGCGGGAAAGTCGTACACGACCAGCTCCCTCTGAACTCCCCCAGGGCAGGAATGCAGCAAGGGTAGGAGGTCGTAGCGGTGCGATGTGCTAAGCTTTCCCTTTTTTTGTGCCCATATGAAATCAGACATTATCATAATCGGTGCCGGAGCATCTGGCCTCATGGCGGCTTACGGTGCTGCAAAGACTCTCTCTGACAGGGGAGAGGCTCCTCAGGTAACCATTCTTGAAAAGATGCCGCGCCCTGGACGCAAGATAATGATCACAGGCAAGGGACGCTGCAACTTCACGAATGTGAAGGACTGGAACGAATTCTCTGCCCATGTGCAGGCTGGATCGGCTTTCATAAAGTCTTCTTTCTACAACTTGACAAGCGAGAAAATGGTGGCTTTTCTCGAGAGTTACGGCCTGGAGACGGTAGTCGAGAGGGGAGACCGCGCCTTCCCTGCATCCCACCGCGCCTCAGAAGTGGTAGATACCCTGGTCAATGCTTGCCTCAGCTATGGAGTGAAGATACTGACGGAGATGGAGGTGGAAAGCGTGGAGATTCTTCCTGACGGAAAGTACTCTCTGTCGGTTCAGGCTCCAGAGGGTACGGAAAAGTGGCTGTGCAGCAAGCTCGTCATAGCGACAGGTGGCCTCTCATACCCAGGAACAGGCAGTACCGGAGACGGCTACCAGTGGGCTGTAAGTCTGGGCCATAGCCTCAAGCCGTGTTTCCCGTCCTTGACTGCAATGGTGCCTCAGGGCTATAAGGTCGAGGAAGTCATATCCTCTGCCAAGTGGCATATAGACAGAAGCACACCTCTCTCCGAACTGGGCAAGTCCCTGTGTGGCATACAGCTTAAGAATGTCTCCCTCTCTCTGGTGATAGACGGGAATGAGGCAGACAGTGAATTTGGGGACATGGACTTCACTGACGGAGGAATTGAGGGGCCGATAGGATTTCATCTCAGCCGCAAGTGCGTGAAATCTGTGATAAACGGGGGACGGGTGGAACTGGTCCTGGACCTCAAGCCTGGAGTGACTCTCACCGAGATTACCGCCCGCGTGAAGGAGCTCTGGACAGAGATTGACAAGGACCCTCGCAGCCGAAGGGCCAGGGAGAAGGAACGTTGCCGCATACTTCTCGGCAAACTGATGCCATGGGAACTGATTCCGGGGTTCATGGCATCCAATCCGGGCATATTTACTCTTGAGCGCAGGTCCCGGACTGACACCAAGGTCTGGGTAAACCTCGGCACCATCGCCAAGGCTCTGAAGGAGTGGCGATTCAAGGTGGCCGGCTATGTGGGCTATGAGAGATGCGTAGTGACGGCCGGAGGAGTATCTACCGACGAGTGCATAGGCAAGACAATGGAGTCCCGCCTCAGCCCGGGCCTCTATTTCTGTGGGGAAATCCTCGATGTCGATTCCGATACCGGAGGATACAATCTCCAGACAGCCTTCTCGACCGGCCTTCTGGCAGGTCAGTCAGCAGCCAGATCTATTCTTCAGTCTTGAATTTCATCACGCTCCTGACGGTCATGGATTCGTCAGCTGCGGTGAGATAGGTGATGCTGTAGTCCTTGCCACCCGGTTCTACGGTCAGCACTACATGTCCGCCGTCAAATGAGGCTTCGGACACATCATTCATCCATGCTTCAGCTCCATCCTTTTCGCGTCTTTCCTTTGGCATGATGCCAGGACAGACGATGCGCTCTCCAGGGTACAGGCTTCTGTCGCATACCCTCCTGAGTGTGTCTGGCATGTCATGCAGCTGATCCCATACGCAGGATACATATACTCTGGACTTGAGGTTCCTGACGAGGTTGGGATACATGGAGTAGTAGCCGTGGTGGTTGATCTTGGCCACGTGGCAATGCTCGACCACATCTCCGAGAGCATCCTCGATCTCGAAATGACTACCGTCCTTGAGATCCCATCCGTCCGAGAAGTCTCCGGCGGTGAAGTATCTGAACGGGCCGTAAGAGATGATCATGCCGATGCTCATGCCGTTCTCGTTGAATTCCTTTTCCCCCTTCTTCTTGCGCTCTTCGTAGAGATTGATGATTTTTCCATCCTTTGTGGCTATGCGGCCGTTGCCGCAGATGTTACGGATGCTGAAGTCACTGTATTTCCCAGGCTTGTGGAGCATCTTCACCTGATCGATGGCGCCGACCTCGAATTTCTCTATCTCCAGTCCCTCATGTGCCTGCATCCACGTGTAGAACTGTCTCATATGAGCTGTGGACTCAGAGTCCTCAGCCATAGGGAGGGGGTCGTTGTAGTCAGGCCACAGACGGTCGAAAGCCTTGCCGAAGCGGAGGAACTCGGCTGCCTGTGAGAATCCGCTCAGGTGATAAGGCTGTCCATCCCTGACTTCTTCAGAAGCAAAGAAGTCGCGGTCGCCTGCGTGGTCGTTGTGGTAGTGCGAGAGCATCATGTAGTCGACATCCTTGCCATGTGGGTTGACGCGGAGTACATATCGCGCAATCCATTCTCCTGAGTGCCTCTCAGGATTCGGAAGTACGGGAACTGCCAGAGCCCCGCGTCCGATGGCATTGTGGTCGCCGCAGTCGAGAAGCATCGTGGTGCCGTCAGGGAAGATCAGGAACATGGATTCGGCCACACCGGTATAGATGAAGTGGACCTGAAACTGTCCCTTCTTCCATCCTTTCCATACCTTCCCGACCGTCTGGTCATGGGTGCCCATTGCAAATGCCTTTTCCCAGTCGCTGAGCGCGATGAAACCCGTAGTGGCGATTGATGCCTTCAAAAACTCTCTTCTGTCCATATGAAAACGTTATCTTGTTACATCTGTGAATACGAATGGAGGACGCACATCAGGCACTTTCGTGTCGATGCTTACGCTGCGGAACTCCACATTGCATGCATGCCTTACGAAGAAGCCGCAGGCAGGGAGGATGCCAAAACCGGTTGCCTCAGGGTACGAGGCTTCGCATTCATCCGGCTCCCTTACATAACCGTCCTCATCAGTGAGCCCGGCCATCTCCATGCGGACGTTGTCCAGCGTGATGTTCTCTACATAATGGCCAGGAATACCAGTGATGGAGCATCCAGTCCTGCCTGCATCCATCACCGTGACGTCGGAAATCATTATGTCGCGCAGCACACCAACATTCTCCACCGGAACGTCAGGTGAGTATGGACGGGCGCGATTGCCAAGGCGAATATAGAGAGGAGACTCGGTGCCCCTGATTATCATGTTGGAAATGCTGATGCCTTCCATGATGCCTCCATCTACAATCTCAAGGGAGATGCCGGAAATACCTGATGGGTAGCCGAAAATGTGCCTGGGGGCTTCTGAAGGACGGATCACACAGTTGGAGATGCAGATGTTGCGGAATCCTCCGTTGGATTCTGTACCCATCTTGATGGCGTTGCAGTGCGAGGATACGAGGCAGTTGCTTATCACCACATTTTCCGTCGTCCTGCTGCATGTACTCTTGAGAGTGATGCCGTCATCATCGGTGTCGCACATCAGTCCGGTGACTACTGCATTATGGCAGCCGTCCAGATCCAGGGCGTCGTTGTTTTTGGTGACGTGGTTATAGATGCGCAGGTTGCTTAGGGTCAGCCTGTCACATGCCAGGTAGTGCTGCATCCAGAACCCTGAGCTGCGGAGCGTGACATCCTTGACCGTGATGTCGCTGCAGCATACCATCCTGATGATGGTAGGACGCGGAGCGCTCTCGTCAGGTTCGCTTGCAAGCCTCTGGAAGGAGTCACCTCTGCCGTCTATGGTCCCTTCTCCGCAGATGCCGGCGTTGTGGATGTTTTCACCGTAGATGATCTGATTGACCGGTTCATGCGTACGAAGAGATACGAAGTCCGGCTTTACCGGTGTGTAGTCCCTGATGTCGCGGCTACCATAAAGGGTTGCTCCCGGACAGAGGTATATGAATACGCCGCTCCGAAGCTTCAGACTTGAGACCTTGTAGTCGCCCGCAGGCACGACCACCTTGCCGCCGCCGGCCTTGCTGCAGGCATCGATGGCTTTCTGTATGGCATTCGTGCTCAGTATGTTGGTGTCACGTCTGGCACCGTAGTCGATGATGTTGAATTCGGATTTGTCCCCCGCGAAGACATGTGAGGATATCAGCAGTGCTGACAGAATGGAAAGGACGTAGGAGGGTCTCTTCATAGGTCCGGTATCTTGAGCCACTCACCAGGATCGAACTGGCGACCTGCGCGTTACGAATGCGCTGCTCTACCGACTGAGCTAAAGTGGCTTGAGTTGCAAAGATAAGAAAATTATTCTGAAATCTTGCGTCTGCTCTCTATCTTGTCCACAAAAGTGATGAGTACGCTGCCGAGTATTCCGGCACAAATTGAACCCATCAGGACGGCAATCTTGCCTGCATCGCGAAGGTGCTGCATGGCATCTGCAGGGAGGTCTCCAAAGGAGAGGGTGTCCACGAAGATGCTCATTGTGAATCCTATACCGCCGAGGCATGCTACTGCAAAGAACATTGGCCATGACGCTTTCTCAGGCATGTCTCCGACCTTTGTCTTGATAGCGATGAAGCTGAAGAGGGTGATGCCGATAGGCTTTCCGAGTACGAGGCCTAGGAAAATACCCATGCTGGCACTTCCGAGAGCCGGGTCAAACTTGAAGATGTTGAAGTATGACGGATCTGCAATCTCTACTCCGGCATTTGCGAGGGCAAAGATAGGCATGATAAGGAAATTCACCCATGGCGAGAGAAAGTGCTCGACCCTGTAGCTCATGTCCATGGAGCCGTTGGCGACGGCCTGCAACTTGCGAAGAAGATGCCTCTGTGGGCCGTTAGGAAAACACTTCTCCTCGTCTATCATGTCGTACTCAAAGAGCTGTCTCCTGTAGCTGCTTGTCTTGTGGATGTAGTATGACCTGTTGTAGCGTGGCTTGGATGGAATGAGGAATGCCATTACGACACCGGACATAGTGGCATGGATGCCTGAGTAGTAGAATAGTATCCATACGATCACGGCAAGGACCAGATAAGGAGCCATCTTCTTTTCTCCGATGCGTCTGAGGACAATTGTGAGCGCTATCACAAGGAAGGCGATGCCGAGAAGAACCAGGTTGATCTGGCCTCCGTAGAAGAGTGCCACGACGAGGATGGCCACGAGGTCATCCGCAATGGCAAGGGCGGTCAGGAATACCTTGAGAGATACCGGAACCTTGTCTCCAAGTACTGAGAGAATGCAGACAGCGAAGGCAATATCGGTGGCTGTCGGGATACCCCAGCCGCTGGCGGCTCCTGTGCCATGGTTGACGATGGTGAAGATAACTGCTGGGGCGATGACTCCGCCGAGTGCTGCAATGACAGGCATGATGGCCTTCTTGACACTCGAGAGCTCACCATAAGCGATCTCCCTCTTGATCTCGAGGCCGACTGTAAAGAAGAACACCACCATCAGGATGTCGTTGATGAACTTCTAGACAGTCATGTCCTTAGGGAACATGAAGTCAAGATGCCCGTCAGGACTCTGCAAGTGGATGGTCATTACAGTCTGGAGTAAATCCTCGTACCATTCCTTGGTGAACGGCAGATTGGCAAGAAGCATGGCAAGGATCACGCAGAGCAGAAGAAGGACACCTTGTGCCCATGGCTGCTGCGCGAAATTGTTGCTCCTCTTGTTGAAATTGGATACACCCTTGGTCCAGGTGTAGTATGGTATCAGTCTCATAATAATATCCAAATAGGGCCGCAAAGATAACTTTTTTTCGCGAATAGTTTCTAATTTTGACTCTCAATAAGTATCAGTATGAGAATTCTGACCGGTATCTTTGCCCTGTCCGTCCTGGTGTGTGGCTGTGCTCGTACCGCATCCTCTCCCGTCACTCCTGACGAGTCTCCGAGGTGGTATGCAC
>R14__coassemble_1817_pt1 | contig 10000 bp, 8 predicted proteins | sample R14__metabat2_low_PE_037 | metagenome-assembled genome bin R14
TTTCTCCGACGCAGCTGCTGACGACCAGGTGCGCGTGACTACGCCCGCCCGCGCCCGCGAGCTCGGATCCGACTATATCGTGGTCGGACGCCCTATCACCGCTGCAGCAGATCCTGTGGCAGCCTACAACAGATGTATAAACGAATTTTTAGGAATATAACCACATGGCAACACCTCAAAGCATCGCATCGGCACTCCTCTCCATCAAGGCAGTGTTCCTCCGCCCTGACGACCCGTTCACATGGGCCAGCGGCATCAAGAGTCCTATCTATTGCGACAACCGCCTCACCCTCTCCGCGCCTGCAGTGCGCGAGCAGATAGAAAGCGGTCTTGCCGACCTTGTGCGCGAGCACTTCCCTGAGTGCGAGTCCCTGATGGGCACTTCCACTGCAGGCATCGCCCACGCCGCCATCACAGCCACCATACTCGGTCTCCCTATGGGATATGTGCGCAGCAGCGCCAAGGATCACGGCCGCGCCAACCGCATCGAGGGAAAGCTTGAACCCGGCACGAAGGTGGTGGTGGTCGAGGACCTCATCTCCACGGGCGGCAGCTGCATCGAGGTGGTCGAGGCTCTGCGCGAGGCCGGCGCGGACGTGCTCGGAATCGTCAGCATCTTTACCTATGGGCTGAAGAAGGGCATCGAGCGCATCGAGGCCGCATCGACAGTCAACTACTCCCTCTCCAACCTCGACGCCCTCGTGGATGTCGCGGCTGCGGAAGGATACATCACGCCGGAACAGAAGGATATAGTACTTAATTTCAGGAACTCATTATGAAACACCTCATCGACCCAACCGACCTCACTTTCGAGGAGACCAACAACATCATATCCCTCGCAGAGGAGATCATTGCACATCCTGAGTACTACACCGCCCGCATGTCAGGGAAGAAGCTCGCGACTCTCTTCTACGAGCCGAGCACCCGCACCCGCCTGAGCTTCACCACGGCGATGCTCGAGCTTGGAGGTTCCGTCCTTGGATTCGACAATCCCCAGAACTCGTCGGTCAGCAAGGGTGAGACCATGCAGGACACCGTGAGAGTGCTTGGGTGCTTCGCTGACATCATCGCAATCCGTCACCCGGTCGAGGGGGCTCCTTTCGCAGCAGCCGAGGTGTCACCTGTCCCGATCATCAATGCCGGTGACGGAAGCCACAGCCATCCTACGCAGACCCTTACCGACCTCCTCACCATCAAAAGGGAAATCGGTCGTCTTGACAACATCACCATAGGCTTCTGCGGAGACCTCCGTTTCGGCCGCACCGTCCATTCCCTCATCAAGGCCCTCGCACGCTACAATGGCAACAAGGTGATACTCATCGCACCTGACGACCTCAAGCTTCCGGACTATATAAGGAATGACGAGAACCTCCAGAAGACAATCGAGTTCCGCGAGGTGTCCACCATGGAGGAGGTGATGCCTGAGCTCGACATCCTCTACATGACCCGCGTGCAGAAGGAGAGATTCCTCGACCAGGAGGAGTTCGACAGGGTGAAGGACAGCTTCGTGCTCACCCTCGACAAGCTCAAGCCGGCAAAGAAGAGTATGGCAGTGCTCCATCCTCTTCCACGCGTGAATGAGATCCTCCCTGAGGTGGATTCAGACCCACGCGCTGCATATTTCCGCCAGGTACAGTGCGGCAAGTTCGTCAGGATGGCACTTCTGAGCCGCCTGCTCGACTGGAAGAACGACCCTAAGCACGTGATGCCCGAGAAGCCTGTGCTCAGCGCAGAGGTATGCAGGACCTATCGCTGCTCCAACGCCAACTGCATCTGCAACAAGGAACCTGTCGCTCCATACTTCCACAAGATCCAGGACGGCACCGTGCGTTGCAGCTATTGCGACAGCAAGGCCCGCATGGTATGAGAAAAACAGTTGCTCTGATTGCGTTCTTGGCCTCAGCGCTGCCGGTGGTGGCAGGCAACCCTGAAGTCAAGATAGCAAGGTACAAGGACGGCAAGGCTGCCGCTGTGAGTTTCACCTACGATGACGGCATCATTGACCACTACACTCTTTTAGCTCCGCACCTGGAAGATGCCGGGATACGCGGAACTTTCTGGGTGATAGGCCGCGACATATCAGACAAAGGGTTGAGCTGGAGGATGATAGAGGAAATGGCGGACAAGGGGCATGAGATGTCCAACCATACCTGGAACCACAAGCGCCTGACAGAACTTTCGGACGACGAGCTGGCCTTTGAGATTCATGCTCTTGATGACTCTCTGGAGGCCCATACAGGCAAGAAGCCCAAGACCATCGCCTTCCCTTTCAACGCCTTTGACGACAGAGTGCTTGCTGAAGCAGGCAAGGGCCGTGTGGGCATGCGCCTGTATCAGACCGGACAGGGCCAGGGACGCGCAAGCGGAAAAGGCGACCGCTACTCTACTCTCGAAGGCATGAAGGCCTGGCTTCAGAAGCAGATCGACGAGGGTCTATGGGGAGTCACGATGACTCACGGCATCAATGTGGGATGGGACACCTGGGAGGATCCACAGGTCTACTGGGATTTCATTTCATACTGCAAGAAGCAAAGCGACAAGGTGTGGTTCGGCACTTTCGAGCAGGTAGCCTCATACGTTGCAGAGAGGGATGCCTGCACACTCTCGGTCGAGAAGAGAGGCCGCAAGACCATAGTCACCCCTACATGCACTCTCGATCCGGAACTCTACAAAGAGCCCCTCACCCTCGAGGTTAAGGTGGATGGCAGGACATGGTACGTGGACATCGATCCTTTCGAGGAAGAATGCACGATCATCTGCAACAATCACCACATCTCGGACACTCACATAGGCGAAGGCTTCAGACGCAAGCACAGCGCCCATGATTTCTGATAAAAAAGGAGAAGGTCTCACAAGGGACCTTCTCCACACCCAGGAGGAAACTTTTAGAGACTGACAGTCTGTGATGTCACATCAGGGACTGCCTTTTTTAATACCCGAAGAAGTCAAAGAAGAGTACTCCTGGGATTTTTATTCTAGCTGTTATAGGCAGTCTCGCCGTGCTCGTAGATGTCCAGGCCTTCCTCCTCGATACGTTTTTCCACTCTGATGCCGAAAGTGATGTCCAGCAGCTTGAGTATCCCGTATCCGAGTGCGAATGCCCATGCCACTATACACAGGATCCCAAGGCATTCTATGCCGAGGAAATGCCATCCTCCGCCATAGAACAGTCCTCCATCGACTGCAAACAGTCCTGTCATCACGGTGCCAAGTATGCCGCAGACCCCATGTACAGAGACTGCACCCACAGGATCGTCGATATGGAGGGTCTTGTCAAGGAAGGATACGGAGAGGGTCATGGCAATGCCACAGACAGTGCCTATGATGGCCGACCCTGCTATCGAGACCACATCGCACCCTGCAGTGATACCGACTAGTCCGGCAAGTATGCCGTTGCATACGAGCGAGAGGGATGGCTTGCCGAACAGGATCCATGTGAGTACCATTGCAGCCGTGCCTCCGCATGCTGCAGCCATGTTGGTGGTGACGAATACATGTGATATGGCTATGGCATTCTCAGGACCTGATGCGGCGAGCTGTGACCCTGGGTTGAACCCGAACCACCCGAACCAGAGGATGAAAACTCCGAGGGCTCCGAGGGTGAGGTTGTGGCCAGGTATGGCGACCGAGCGCCCGCTCTTGGTGTACTTGCCCACACGCGGTCCCAGTATCATGGCACCTGCAAGAGCGATGACACCGCCGCAGCTGTGCACTACTGCCGAGCCGGCAAAGTCGTGAAAACCTATCTGGCTGAGCCATCCGCCGCCCCACGCCCAGTGTCCTTCGATCGGGTATATGATGGTGGAGATGAGTATCGATATCACTACATACATGGAGAACTTTGTCCTCTCTGCCATGCCGCCTGATACTATTGTTGCTGCCGTAGCACAGAATACCGTCTGGAATATGAGCCATGCTTCCTTTGGGATGTTGGTGTCGTCGCAGAAGGATATGTCAAAGAAACGTATCTTCCCGATAAACCCAGCGTCACCGTAATGCATTATAGAGAATCCGACGAACCAGAAGAGTATGGTGCCGACCATGAAGTCGACAAAGTTCTTCATGAGGATGTTGGCTGTGTTCTTGGAACGGGTGAATCCGGCTTCAACCATTGCAAATCCGGGCTGCATGAAGAATACAAGCATTGCTGCGAGAAGCACCCATACTGTATCGAGACTGTTGATCATAAGGCATATTCAATTAAAGGTTCTACTTCTTGTCTGCTAGCACGGTGTCTCCGTGCTCCCCTGTCCTGATCGACCAGGTGTCTTCGATCGGGCTTACGAATATGCGCCCGTCCCCGACCTCACCGGTGTGTGCGGCCCTCATGATGGCATCCACGGCCGGCTGCACGAACTGGTCACGGCAGATGATCTTGATCTCGATGCGCGGAATGATGTCCGTGCTGTACATTACACCTCGGTAGATCCTGTCCTGCCTGGCCTGGCCGATGGCATGGACCTCCGAGTAGGAGAACCAGTTGATGTCCGCCTCGAAGAGGGCTTCCTTGACATCCTCAAAGTGCGTCCTTCTGACGACTGCTTCAATTTTCTTCATAACACTCAAAAACTAACCGTTAAACAAAAAAAAGAAGGCTGATCCTTCCGGACCAGCCTTCTGCTATCTTCTTTCTTCCTGATTCCTTATTGTGTCATGCCCGACCGGAAAAGCAACGACGAGAACCAACCGACAGCTCCTGCTGCTGGTTATTCTGGTTCTGATTATTGTTGCTTCTAAGGTACATGTCTCGTTTTTCCTTTTGCTAAGTTAGGGAGTCCGGATTACAAATCAAAATATTTTATAAACTTTTTTACATTTACTTTGTGGAAGACTATTTCTTTTTATCTTTGTATAACCCAATCCAAATAGTTTATGCAGTTCCTGAACTCCCTCAACGATGTCCTGTGGACATACATAGTTGTAGTCATCCTAGTCGGCTGTGCCTTGTATTTCACCATAAGGCTGAAAGGGGTGCAGTTCACAATGATTCCCGAGATGCTGCGTCTCATGCTCGGAAAGGACCGCAAGGAGAAGACCGGGATAGGCTCCTTCGAGGCCTTTTCCGTATCTCTTGCCAGCCGAGTGGGTACAGGCAATCTCGCAGGAGTCGCATCAGCAATCTTCGTAGGAGGCCCCGGAGCTGTCTTCTGGATGTGGGTGATGGCTTTCCTCGGTGCTGCGACAGCATTTATCGAAGCCACCCTCGCCCAGCTCTACAAGCGCAGGGGGCGTGATTCCTATTATGGTGGACCCGCCTACTATATGCAGTACGGTCTGCACAGCAAGTGGCTCGGAATCATATTCTCGGTCCTGCTGATACTCTCCTTCGGACTCGCGCAGCAGATGGTACAGTCCAACACCATAGTTGAGTCGCTAAATGACAGCTTCGGATGGAACAAGGCACTGACGGCAATCATCCTCGCAGCCGTGCTCCTTGTCATCATATTCGGTGGTATCCGTCGCATCACAAGGACCTTGAGCTTTGCAGTGCCGTTCATGGCAATGGGATTCATCCTCCTCACTCTGGCGGTTATTGCAATGAACATAACAAAAGTGCCTGAGGTGCTACGCCTGATAGTCGACAGCGCATTCGGGATACGCCAGGTCGGAGGCGCTCTGGTCGGTACCGCCATCCTGCAAGGGGTGCGCAGGGGGCTTTTCAGCAACGAGGCCGGTGAGGGATCCACTCCCAACGCCGCTGCCATCGCAGAGACTTCCCATCCGGCAAAGCAGGGTCTCATCCAGTCTCTTGGAGTCTACATTGACACCATAGTGATATGCACATGCACTGCCTTCATCATCATCATAGCCGGTCTTTACGACACGGGAGCGGACGGAATCGTGCTCACAATGCGCTCGCTCGAGGCTGAGATAGGACCCGTGGGACGTTATTTCCTCAATGCCGCCATCTTCCTCTTCGCCTACAGCACCATCATCGCCAACTATTACTATGCAGAGACCAACATAAGGTTCATCACCGGGAAAAAAGTCTATGTGTGGGCATTCCGCATCCTCACGGGAGCCATAGCAGTGACCGGAGCCTTTCTCAGCCTCGAACAGATATGGTGCATAGTCGACATTTCCATGGGACTTCTCGTGATCTGCAACGTCACATCGATCCTTCTCCTCTCCCCTAAGGCAATATGGCTTCTCAAAGATTATCGTGCCCAGAAGAAGAAAGGGCTGGAGCCGGAATTCCACCGCGCCGAAATGCCATCCTGCGAGGGAGACATCGAGTGCTGGGAATGACGCTTGCAAATGCAGAGAGGATTACATACCTTTGCTCGCCAAAAATTATATCATGAAAAGGACATCCGTCATCGCTGCGGCGATGCTTTCACTATTCTGTCTCGCATCATGCGAGAGATATGAGACCAGAGGCCTCAGAATCGTCCAGTACAACGTGGGCGCCTTCTCCAAAGTCCTGGAGAGCAGCATTCCGATGATTGCGGACATGATGCAGGAGATCGGTGCCGATGCCATTTCTCTCAATGAGCTCGACAGCTGCAATGCCCGTCACGACTACTACCAGCTCGAGATGTTTGCCGAGACTGTGGGCGAATGGGACTACCGCTACGGCAAGGCCTTCGACTACAAGGGTGGAGGATACGGCGTGGGTGTCACCTGCAAGGATGCCATCATAGACCACTTCACTATCAGCCTCGACAAGGCGGACGGGGCCGAGTACCGCGCATGTTGCGTAGTGGAAACAGATGATTATGTGCTGGCTTCCACGCATCTCGACCATGTGTCTGACGCAGCCCGCCTGTCCCAGGCCCGCACCATCGCTTCCACTCTCAAGGAAAGATACGGCAAGTCCCGCAAGCCAGTCTTCCTCTGCGGCGACCTCAATGCCACCCCAGAGAGCGAGACAGTCATGGAACTCCTCAAGGACTTCAGGATGGTATCTGTCACTGAACAGCCTACTTTTGAGCCGACAGACCCTCAGGAATGCATAGACTACATAATGGTCCTTGCCAACAAGGCAAAAGTAAATGTCATCGCCTCCTCGGTCATGACTGACTTCGAAACCGGTGACATCACCCTTGCATCCGACCACATGCCGGTATGTGCAGACGTTCAGTTTGCCGTCAAGGCCTCAGCGCCTGAAAAGTAGGGAACTGTCCCCGTAGCTCAGGAACCTGAAATCATGGGTCAGGGCATACCTGTATATTGTCTTCCAGTCCCCGTCCACGAATGCTGAAATCAGCAGCAGGAGAGTGCTGTCCGGCTGATGGAAATTGGTGACCAGAAGGTCCACGAGCCTGAATCTGAATCCAGGCACTATGATGATCCGGGTGCCCACCTTGATTTCTTCAAGACTGTTCTCGTCCAGATACCTTACTATTGCTGACAGAGCCTCTTCCGTAGTGTAGGAGTATTCCCTGTCATATGGCGCCCACTGGCCGACATCCTGTGGAGCGCCGTTCTCCATGCAGCTGACTCCCACATAGTACAGGGATTCCAGAGTGCGTACTGATGTGGTGCCCACTGCTATGAGTTTCCTCTCCCCTTTCGCAATCAGCTTTTCGAGCAGTTCCCTGCTGACTGAGAACGGTTCCCTGTGCATCGGATGGTCCGCCACGTTGGAACTCTTCACAGGCAGGAATGTGCCGGCACCCACATGCAGGCACACATTGTTGGTGTCTATGTCGCGTGCCCTGATGGCATCAAGCACTGCCGGCGTGAAGTGCAGGCCGGCAGTCGGGGCAGCAACCGACCCTCTTATATGCGCATATGTGGTCTGGTAGCGTTCCAGGTCGATAGCCTCCGTGTCTCTGTTGAGATACGGAGGGATAGGAATTCTTCCGCAGCAGTCCAGCACATTGGAAAACAGAGATCCGTCCTTCCAGGTGAACTGTACCGTGCCGGTCTGGCCCTCACGGTCTATAAGTTCTGCTCTGAGGTCCATCGCAGCCACCTGCGGGTCGTTGTCCGGGTTGATGAAAGAGAGTATGTCTCCCTTCCATCTCTTGGAATTGCCTATGACGCATTTCCAGCGGCATGAGCCGGTGGATGCAAAGATTGTATTGTACTCCGGCGGGTCCACAGGCTCGAGGCAGAATATCTCTATGTGAGCTCCTGTATCCCTGCGGAAGAAAAGTCTTGCCGGAACCACCTTCGTATCGTTGAACACCATAAGCGAGCCAGCCGGCAGGAGGTCCGGCAGTTCTCTGAATATGTGCTCGTCCACTTCCCCGTCGTGATATCTCAGGAGCTTGGAAGAGTCCCTCTCTGCAAGAGGATACTTCGCAATCCTGTCCTCCGGAAGCGGATAGTTGAAGTCTTCGATCCTTATGTCGATCATGTCAATGCTTTTACCAGGTCTCAGGGAGACCGAGATCTTTGAATGTTCGCGGTGCAGGTGTGCCAGGGAGTGCCTTGCGGTCCTTTATCTGGTCGAGGGCGGTCTTCACTGCAAGCTCGAGCTGTTCGTCAGTGCCGGCGGCTTCCTTGACAGGGTCGTTGTCGATGAGGATGTCAGGGTCAACCCCATGGTTCTCGACTATCCATTCGCCCGTCTCTGCATCATAATTTGTAAAGAACGGCACTCTCACGTCCGTGCCGTCCATGTATGGGAGCGATCCGCTGATGCCGATGATGCCACCCCATGTGCGGGTGCCGATGACAGTGCCGAGCCTGTTGGCCTTGAAGCTCCATGGGAAGAGGTCACCGTCGGATGCGGAGTATTTGTTAATGAGGAGCACCTTAGGGCCTGTGTGGGTGGCGTCAGGGATGGTGCCGTTGCGTGAGCCGGTGCGGTACATTGTCATGCGGTATGCATGTCTCTGAAGGCGCTCGATGATCATTGGAGACACGTTGCCGCCGCCGTTCGCACGGTCATCTATGATGAGGGCCTCCTTGTCGAGCTGAGGGTAGAAGTACCTCGCGAACTCGTTGAGACCGTCCGCCCCCATGTCCGGGATGTAGATGTAGCCGACCTTGCCGTCGGAGAGTTTCTCCACAGTGCGGATGTTGTTCATCACCCATTCATAATGATAGAGAGGATATTCGTCAGATATAGGCTTCACGATCACCTTCTTTCCACCGGCTGCAGCGGATGAATTGACGGTGAGTTCTGTGAGGACTCCGGCCTTTCCGGCGAGAAGGCTGTAGACGTTGGTAATATCCTTGGTGGAGACTCCGTCTATGGCTGTGATGTAGTCCCCCGTGGATACTCCAATGCCCGGCTCCGAGAGTGGGCTGCGCAGCTTCTCGCTGTAAGGAGCACCTTCAAGTATCCTGTCTATGCGGAAATATCCGCTCTTGCGGTCCTTCGAGAGCTCGGCACCGAGAAGACCCATGTCGATGCGCTCTGGCTTCGGGTACTCGCCCGGACTTACATATGCATGCCCGCATGCCAGCTCGGAAATCATCTCTCCTATCACGTAATTGAGATCGAGACGGGTCTTCACATATGGGAGGAGCACTTCATACTTGGCCTTTACAGCCTTCCAGTCACGGCCGTGCATGTTCTCGAGGTAGAATCCGTCGCGGAATGCTCTCCAGACCTCGTCGAAGATCTGTGCCCACTCTTGAGTGTAGTCGACAATCGTGGTCATGTGCGAGAGATCGACGGTCTTGTCGGCACTCACCTTGTCGGCCGGGAAGTTCACGGCACTTATCTTGCCTTTGTTGAAGCAGATGGCCTTCTTGTCTCCGAATGTATAGTCGACACGTCCGTCGCAGCACTTGTCGGACTCGCCCTTCTCGAAGTCAAACACCTGTGTGCCGCCGTTTCCGAAATACCAGAGCTTCTTGCCGTCACAGTAGAAATTCATTCCGCTGCCATTGACAGGAATCTTCACTATACGGTACTCGATGTCCTCAGGGTCTACCTTCATCTCGGACTTGGCCTCCTTGTCATCCTTCTTGTCAGCTTTCTTGTCGTCCTTAGGTGCACTGGCAACCGTGGCTGCGATGCCATCCTTCGGGAGAAGCGGAGACGGTGTGTCAGCTGCGAGCATAGCCATGTAGATGCCGCCCATGTTGGTGTAGG